>Ga0210398_10000016_pt1 | contig 234828 bp, 212 predicted proteins | sample IncBWC4OmetaG_FD_161047 | JGI IMG/M metagenome (GOLD analysis project Ga0210398, IMG submission 161047) | Forest soil microbial communities from Barre Woods Harvard Forest LTER site, Petersham, Massachusetts, United States - Inc-BW-C-4-O | ecosystem: Environmental > Terrestrial > Soil >... | reverse complement strand
CGCGCCAGCGCGAAATCGCCGATGTCGTGCTGCAGGATCCCGACGTCGCCAGCGTCACTTCGTTCGTCGGCACCGGCACGATCAACCCGACGCTCAACACCGGGCGCCTTTCCATCAACCTCAAGCCGCGCAACCAGCGCAGCGCGGCGGCCGACATCATCACCCGCCTGCGCGACCGCGTGAAAAGTATCGAGGGCATCGCCCTCTACATGCAGGCCGTCCAGGACCTGCAAATTGACAGCCGGGTGAGCCGCACCCAATACCAATACATCCTCCAGGACGCGGACGCGGGCGAGCTGGCGGAGTGGACCCCGAAGCTGGTCGACCAACTGCGCTCGGCCCCGGAGCTGAATGACGTCGCGAGCGACCAGCAGAACGACGGCTTCCAGATTGATATTGCCGTGGATCGCGACAAGGCCTCGCGCCTCAACGTTCTCCCGCAGGACATCGACAACACCCTCTACGACGCCTTCGGCCAGCGGCAGATTTCGACCATCTTCACCCAGCTCAACCAGTATCGCGTCATCCTCGAGGTCGAGCCGGGCTACCAAAAAGATCCCTCGGCGCTCACAAAAATCTATGTCAAGTCCGCCACCGGCCAGCTCGTGCCGCTGAGTTCGTTTGCGACCATGACCCCCACGATCGCGCCGCTCGTCATCACCCACCAGGGGCAGTTCGCCTCGGCCACGCTATCCTTCAACCTCCGCCGCGGCTACTCTTTGAGCAATGCGGTCGCCGCCGTGCAACAAGCCCAGCGCGCCATCGGCCTGCCCGACACGGTGCAATCCCAGTTCTCCGGCAGCGCGGCCGAGTTCCAAAGCTCGCTCAAAAGCGAGCCCTGGCTGATCCTGGCCGCGGTCGTCGTCGTCTACATCGTGCTCGGCGTGCTCTATGAAAGTTACATCCACCCGATCACGATCCTTTCAACCCTGCCCTCGGCCGGCGTGGGCGCGATGCTGGCGCTGATCATCTGCCGCACGGATTTCTCGATGGTGGCGCTCATCGGCCTCGTGCTGCTGATCGGCATCGTGAAGAAAAACGCGATCATGATGATCGACTTCGCGCTCGAGGCCGAGCGCAACGAAGGCCTGTCGCCCGAAAAATCCATCTACAAGGCCTGCCTGCTGCGCTTCCGCCCGATCATGATGACGACAATGGCCGCGCTGCTCGGCGCGCTGCCGCTCGCGCTGGAAAACGGCACGGGCTCCGAGCTGCGCCGCCCGCTCGGCATCACGATGGTCGGCGGGTTGCTGGTCTCGCAGGTGCTCACGCTGTATACGACACCGGTCATCTACCTTTACATGGAGCGGCTCAGCCGGTGGCTGACCCAGGGCCGCACCAAGGCGGCCCAACCTGCGCCGGCGCCGGCCGGCCCCGCGACGGCGGCAAAACCCGCGAGCTAACCGCCTGCCCAGATGAACATCTCCGGCCCGTTCATCCGCCGTCCCATCGGCACGTCGCTGCTGGCGCTCGGTTTGTTGCTGGCCGGCCTGGTCGCATTCCAGGCCCTGCCCATCGCGCCGCTGCCGCAGATCGAATACCCAACCATCAATGTTGGGGCCAACCTGCCGGGCGCAGACCCGGTGACGGTGGCCACCTCGGTGGCCACGCCGCTCGAGCGGCGGCTGGGCCAGATCGCGGGCGTCAGCGAGATGACTTCCAGCAGCACGCTCGGCCGGGCCAGCATCACGATCCAGTTCGATCTCAGCCGCAGCATCGACAGCGCCGCGCGCGACGTGCAGGCCGCGATCAACGCCGCCTCCAGCGACCTGCCGGCCAACCTCGTCACGCGCCCAAGTTATGAGAAGGCCAACCCCTCGGATGCGCCCATCATGATCCTCGTGCTCACCTCGGAAACGATGGCGCCCGGCGATGTTTATAACTACGCCACCGATGTCGTCGCCCAGGAAGTCAGCCAGGTCGAGGGCGTGGGCCAGGTCGAGGTCAGCGGCGCCGAAAAATCCGCGGTGCGCGTGCAGGTCGATCCCGCCTACCTGGCTTCCATGGGCCTGAGCCTCGAGGACGTGCGCACGTTTCTCAGCAAGACCAACGCCAACCAGCCCAAGGGCAGCCTCGACGGCCCGGATGTTTCCTACGCGCTGCAAACCAACGACCAGCTTTTCACCGCCGCCGACTACCAACCGCTGGTCGCTTTCCAAAGGAATGGCACGGGCATGCGGCTGAGCGATATCGGCCGCGTGATCGACAGCACCGAAAACACCCGCCAGGCCGGGTGGTACAACGGGCGCCCGGCCATCCTGCTGATCATTTCCAAGCAGGCCGGCGCAAACGTGATCGGGACGGTGGACCGCATCCACGCGCTCATGCCGCAGCTCCAGCGCTGGATGCCGCCCGCGATCCACATGTATGTGCAACTCGACCGCACGGGCACCATTCGCGCCTCGGTCAGCCACATCGAGTTGACGCTGCTGATCTCCATCGCGCTGGTCGTGATGGTGGTCTTTGTTTTCCTGCGCCGTTTCTGGGCGACCGTCATCCCGAGCTGCACCGTGCCGCTCGCGCTCGCGGGGACTTTCGCGGTGATGTATCTCGCGGGCTACACCCTCGACAATCTTTCGCTGATGGCGATGGCCGTGGCCGTCGGCTTCGTGGTGGACGATGCCATCGTGGTCATCGAGAACATCGTCCGCTTGATGGAGGCGGGCGTGCCGCCGCTCGAAGCCGCGCACCAGGGCGCAAAGCAGATCGGCTTCACCGTGCTTTCCATCAGCCTGTCGCTCGTCGCGGTTTTCATCCCGCTGATTTTCATGACCGGCCTGGTCGGGCGCCTGCTGCACGAGTTCGCCGTCACGCTCACCGCGGCGATTTTAGTGTCCGGCCTGGTCTCGCTGACGTTCACGCCGATGATGTGCAGCCGGTTCTTGAAGCACGAGGCCGCCACGGCTGAAACCAATCGTTTCTTTCGCCGGCTCGAAGCCGGCTTCATGGCCATGCAGCACGGCTACGAACGCGGGCTGCGCTGGGTGCTGCGTCACCAACGCCTGATGCTCGTCGTGACCATCGGCACCATGGTCGCGACGTTCTTGCTCTACATTGTTGTGCCCAAGGGATTTTTCCCCATCGAGGACACGGGCTACATGTCGGGCATCGTCGAGGCCGCGCAGGATATTTCGTTCCAGTCCCTGGCAAAAAAACAGCAGCTGGTGACCAGCATCGTGCTGCGCGATCCAGCCATCGATTCGGTCGCCTCGTTCATGAGCGGTGGCAGCAACAGCGGACGGATGTTCGTCCAACTCAAGCCGCTCAACCAGCGCAAGACCGACATCCAGGTCGTGATCAACCGGCTGCGGAAGAAACTTTCAAAAATCGAGGGCGTGGCCCTGTTCATGCAGGCCAACCAGGACCTGCGGGTTGGCGGGCGCCTGGCCAAAAGCACGTATCAATACACGTTGGAAGGATCCGATTTGGATGAGCTCAGCCACTGGTCGCAGGCCCTGGTCGACGAGCTGAAAAAAAATCCCAAGTTCCAGGACGTCACCACCGACCAGCAGTCCACCGGCCTGCAAGCCAGCGTCGTGATCGATCGCACGGCCGCCGCCCGCCTCAACCTGCCGTTGAGCGCCATCGACGCCACGCTCTACGACGCCTTTGGCCAGCGGCAGGTCTCGACCGTTTACACGACGCTGACCCAGCACCACGTCGTGCTCGAAGCCAGCCCGCGCTACCAAATCAACCCGGACTCGCTGGACAAAATCTATGTTAAATCCTCGTCCGGGAACATGGTGCCGCTCGGCGCGGTGGCGCACGTGGAACGCACCAACACCGCGCTCTCCGTCAATCATCAGGGCCAGTTCCCGGCCATCACGGTTTCCTTCAATCTCGCGGCGGGCTATTCGCTCAGCCAGGCGACCACGGCCATCGACCAGGCCACGATCCGCCTGCGCGTGCCCGGCTCGATCCACGGCAGCTTCCAGGGCACGGCCCAGGTTTTCCAGCAATCCCTCGCGACCGAGCCGTTGCTCATCCTCGCGGCCCTGCTCGCCGTCTATATCATCCTCGGCATGCTGTATGAGAGCCTGATCCATCCGCTCACCATTATCTCGACCCTCCCCTCGGCCGGCATGGGCGCGCTGCTGGCCCTGCTGATCACCGGCAATGACCTGACCATCGTGGCCCTCATCGGCATCATCCTGCTCATCGGCATCGTGAAAAAAAATGCCATCATGATGATCGACTTTGCGCTCGAGGTGGAACGCACCGAGGGCCTGAGCCCGACCGAGTCGATCTACCGCGCCTGCTCGGTGCGCTTCCGCCCGATCATGATGACCACGATGGCCGCGCTTTTCGGTGCGCTGCCGCTCGCGCTCGAAGGCGGCGTCGGCTCCGAGCTGCACAAGCCGCTGGGCATTTCCATTGTGGGCGGGCTGATTGTCTCGCAGATGCTCACGCTGTTCACCACGCCGGTCGTCTATGTGGCGCTGGATAATTTGCGCACTCGCGTCGTCCGCCATGGGCTGGCGCCCCCGGCCCTGCAGCCGGGATCCGGATTGGGCGCGAACGCAGCCAAACCCGCTTGATTATTTCGCCGAAGCCGGCGCGTCTTGCCAATATCCTACGGCTGATTGGCGGTCAGTCCCAAGGCCCGTTTGGCCCATACCCCGTCGGGATCGATCTGCTGCACCTGCGCGGCAAATTTTTTCGCATCGTCGCCCCGGCCTTCGTCGGCCGCCACACTGGTCAGGTTATAGGCCGCCTCGGCCCGCACCGCCTTGAGCATGGTGAGGTCGTCCGCAATTTGTTTGAGCTGGGCTTCGCCGTCCGTCGCACTGCCCGCCTGGATCTTGGCAATGGCCGTTCCGAGCTGGGCGCGGCCGGCGAACGGCGTGCCCGCCAGCGCGGTCGCAGCCTGCGTGTAATCGACGATCGCGTCGGTGTAGTTGCCGGCGGCATACTCTTCATCCGCGAGACGCAGATGGGCCACCCCGGCCAGCGTGCTGCCTTGGTGCTCATGGGCAAAGTCATGCAACTTTTCCGACGTGGTCGCCGCGACATAGTCGGCCGCGATGCTTTTCTCGCGTTGCGCGGTGAAAAGCTGCCAGCCTCCCCGGGCGGCGACGGTCAACAGCGCGGCCGCGCACACGGCAAAGATCGCGTTGCGGTTTTTCTGCCAGAAGTCGTGCAGCTTTGCTTCAAAATTGGGCAAGGCATTCGGTTCGGCCGGCAGGTCGGCCGCGGCATTTTTGTTGGAAGGCGTACTCATGGAAAGGGTTTGGTTTTGGGGGAACAGTCACCAAAGCAAATACCAGCCCGGCTGTAAATGCAGTAATCACCTGACCCAGTCCGTGCCCTTTAACCGCTAATGGGCGCTAATTAACGCTAATCGGGTGCCGCGGTCGCGGCACAGTTTTCCAGCAGCCCATCCGCGTCCATTCGCGTCCATCTGCGGTTAAAAAATCCGCTCATTAATCAAAGACCACGGTCTTGCGGCCGTAGGCGAGGACGCGGTTGTCGAGATGCCAGCGCACCGCCTGGGCGAGGACGCGTTTCTCGAGGTCGCGCCCTTTGCGGACGAGGTCATCCACATTATGGCGGTGCGTCACCGCCGCGACGTCCTGCTGGATGATCGGCCCGTCGTCGAGGTCGCTCGTGGCGTAGTGCGCGGTGGCGCCGATGATCTTCACCCCGCGCTCGTGCGCCTGGTGATAGGGCCGGCCGCCGGCAAACGCGGGCAGGAACGAGTGGTGGATGTTGATCACCGGCCGGGCCAACGCGTCGAGAAAATCGCCCGAGAGCACCTGCATGTAGCGCGCCAGGATGACCAGCTCGATGTCCTGCTGCTTCAGCAACTCGAGCTGGCGCGCCTCGGCATCGGCCTTGGCTTTCGCCGCCACGGGAATGTGATGAAACGGCAGCCCGTAGCCGCGCGCGATGCCGGCCAAGTCATCGTGGTTGGAGATGACGAGCGCAAATTCACCGCTGAACTCCCCGGCCTGGCCGCGCAGCACGAGGTCGTGAAAGCAATGGGCGGCCTTGGAGACAAAAATTGCCACGCGCGGCCGATGCGCCGACGACGCCACCCGCGCCTGCATGCCGAGCGTGGTGGCAAACGCGCGAAACTCCTCGGCTGCCTGTTCCAGATTGGCGGGCGTGCCCTGCGTAGCCTTGGCGAAGCAGGGGACCCACTCCACCCTCTGGAAAAACACGCCCGCCTCCATGTCGCGGTGCTGGTCGGCATGGAGGATGTTGCCGCCGCGCTCAAAAATCCACCCGGCCACGCGCGCGACCAGCCCCGGTTTGTCCGGGCCGTGCAGGAGCGCGATCAATGTCGCGGGCGAGTCCATGGTTAGAGCGGTTTAGGTTTAGATAGGCCCATAACGGGTGAAAGTGTCATTCCGAGCCGTGCGAGGAATCTCCGAAATTTAAATCAACAAGAACAACAGAGATTCCTCGCTCGGCTCGGAATGACAAAATAAAGGATGTGTCGCATAGGTATGCAGAAGCGACCGATTGACTCGAAAACGCTCCAGCCTCCTCACACCGTCGAGACGTTACCGCGATACTGCTGGATCGGGCGGACGCCGACGCGTTTTTGTTTCAGCGCCTTGATGCCGTTGAGCGCGGCGTAGGCCCCGGTGATGGTGGACATGATGCAGACGTTGTAGGCGTAGACGGCGGAGCGGATCTGGTTCTCGTCGCGCCGAGGGATCATGCCACCGGGCGTGTTGATGACGATCTGAATCTGCCCGTTCTTGATCAGGTCGATGGCATTGGGCCGGCCTTCGTTGATCTTGGCCAGTTTCTTCACGGTGACACCGTTGGCCGCGAGGGCGGCGGCGGTGCCGCTCGTCGAATAGATGGTGAAGCCGAGCGCCTCGAGCTGGCGCGCGAGGTCGACCGCGCGCGGCTTGTCGGCATCCTTGACCGAGAGAAAAACATTCCCGCCGGTGGGCAGGCCGGGCTTGGCCGCGGCCTGGGCCTTGGCGAAGGCGATGCCGAGGTCGTCGTCGAGGCCCATGACTTCGCCGGTCGAGCGCATCTCGGGCCCGAGCATGATGGTCGCGCCGGGGAAACGCACGAAGGGAAACACCGCTTCCTTCACGCACCAGTGCTTCGGCGTGAGCTCGCGGGTGAAGCCGAGGTCCTTGAGCTTCGCGCCGGTCATCACCTTCGCCGCGAGCTTGGCCAGCGGCACGCCGATGGCCTTGGCCACGAATGGCACGGTGCGCGACGCGCGCGGGTTGACCTCGAGCACGTGGAGGACGTTGTCCTTGATCGCGAACTGGACGTTCATCAGGCCGATGACGTTCAGTTCCCTCGCGAGCGCGGTCGTGGCCGCGCGCACCGTCCGGAGCATGTCCGGGCCGAGCGTGTGCGGCGGCATGACCATCGCCGCGTCGCCCGAGTGCACGCCGGCATACTCGATGTGCTCCAGCATGCCGCCGATGACCGACGTAGTGCCATCACTGATACAGTCCACGTCGAGCTCGATCGCGTCCTCGAGGAACTTGTCGATCAGCACGGGCTTGCCCGGCATGACATCGAACACCTGGCGCACGACGCCCTTCAGCTCCTCCTCGCTGTAAACGATGAACATGCCGCGGCCGCCGAGCACGAACGACGGGCGCAGCAGCACGGGATAGCCGACCTCAAGCGCGAACGCCGCCGCCTCGCCCTCGCTCAGGGCGGTGCGGTTGGCCGGTTGCTTGAGCCCGATCTTGTTCAGGATGGCGGAGAAAAGCTTCCGGTCCTCGGCCACCTCGATCGACTCGGGCGACGTGCCGATGATGTTCACGCCGTTGGCCTTCAGCGCCGTGGCCAGGTTGAGCGGCGTCTGGCCGCCAAACTGCACGATGGCGCCGTCGCAGTTCTCCTGCTGGTAAATTTCCAGCACGTCCTCGAGCGTCAGCGGCTCAAAATAGAGCCGGTCGCTCGTGTCGTAGTCGGTCGAGACGGTCTCGGGATTCGAGTTGACCATCACGGTCTCGTAGCCGATTTCGCGCAACGCGAAGCTGGCGTGGACGCAGCAGTAGTCGAACTCGATGCCCTGCCCGATCCGGTTGGGGCCGCCGCCGAGGATCATGATTTTTTTCTTCTTCGACGGGATGATTTCGTTCTCGTCGCCGTAGCTGGAATAATAATACGGCGTGAACGCCTCGAACTCGGCGGCGCACGTGTCCACCAGCCGGTAGGTCGTGTGGACCCCCGCCTGCTTGCGATGCGCGCGCACGGTGACCAGGTCGCCCTTGAGCAGGTGCGCGAGCTGCGCGTCGGAAAAACCAAACTGCTTGGCCCGGCGCAGCAGCGCCGGGTCGAGCGTTGCGAGCGAAAACTTCTTCAGCTCCTGCTCCATCTCGAAAATCTCGCGCAGCTGGTGAAGGAACCACGGGTCGATCTTGGTCAGGTCGAAGATTTCATCAATGCCCAGGCCGGCAAGAAATGCGTAGCGAATGTAGAAAATGCGCTCGGCGTTGGGCGTGCCGAGGCGCGAGGTGAGGACCTTGCCATCGGGCAGCTCGTCCCCGCCGTGCTTGCCGCCGCCGCCGAAGCCGCGCGAGCCGATCTCGAGCGAGCGCAGGGCCTTTTGCAGGGATTCCTTGAACGTGCGGCCGATGGCCATGGCCTCGCCGACGGATTTCATCGACGAGGTCAGGGTCGTGTCCGCGTCGGGAAACTTCTCGAACGTGAAGCGCGGGATCTTGGTGACGATATAGTCGATCGTCGGTTCGAACGAGGCGGGCGTGAGCCGCGTGATGTCGTTCCGAAGTTCGTCGAGCGCGTAGCCGACGGCCAGCTTGGCGGCGATCTTGGCAATGGGAAATCCCGTGGCCTTCGAGGCGAGCGCGGAGCTGCGGCTGACGCGCGGGTTCATCTCGATCACCACCATGCGGCCGGTCGACGGATCGACGGCGAACTGGATGTTCGAGCCGCCGGTCTCGACCCCGACCTCGCGGATGACGGCGAACGAGGCGTCGCGCATCACCTGGTATTCCTTGTCGGTGAGCGTCATGGCCGGCGCGACGGTGATGGAATCGCCGGTATGCACGCCCATGGGATCGAAATTCTCGATGGAGCAGATGACGACGCACTGGTCCTTGTGGTCGCGCATGACCTCCATCTCGTATTCCTTCCAGCCGAGCAGGCACTCCTCGACGAGCACCTCGTGCACGGGCGAGATGTCGAGGCCGTTCGCGACGATGCGCTCGAACTCCTCGCGGTTGTAGGCGATGCCGCCGCCCTGGCCGCCGAGGGTGAAGGACGGGCGGATGATGAGCGGGAAGATGCCGATCTCCTCGGTCGCGGCGCGCGCCTGCTCGAGGGTCTGCACGGTGCGCGACTTGGCGACGTCGAGGCCGATCTTGATCATGGCCTGCTTGAAAAGTTCGCGGTCCTCACCCTTGTTGATCGCGGCGGGCTTCGCGCCGATCATTTCCACGCTGTATTTGTCGAGGATGCCCAGCTTGTGCAGTTCCATCGAGAGGTTGAGGGCGGTCTGGCCGCCCAGCGTGGGCAGCAGCGCGGAGGGGCGTTCGGCGGCGATGATCTTTTCCAGGAACTCGGCGGTCAGCGGCTCGATGTAAGTCACATCGGCAAACTCCGGGTCGGTCATGATCGTGGCCGGGTTGGAGTTCACCAGGATCACGCGATAGCCCTCCTCGCGCAGCGCCTTGCAGGCCTGGGTGCCGGAGTAATCAAACTCGCAGGCCTGGCCGATGACGATGGGGCCGGCGCCGATGATGAGGATGGATTTGAGATCGGTGCGTTTGGGCATGGGCGTGAACGCTGGTGAGAATTGGGGTCGCGCAAAAGCTGCGCAAGCGGGAAACAGCAGGCACCAGGTCCCGCCCTGCAGGCCGCGGGCGCGGCGGGGCCGAAAAAGGCTTACTCGAGCTGGCCGGCGTCGACGCCGAGGACCTTGGCGGCCTTCTCCCTGTCGTCGGTGCAGGCGCGCAGCACCATGTCGGTGTATTGCTTGCGCTGGCCGGCCAGGTATTCCTCGAGGCTGGGCCAGTTCTTGACCTCGCGCAGGCGCAGGGGAAGTTGTTGCGAGGTGACGACGCGGGCTTCGGTGGTGGCGGCGATTTTCGAGACGACCTGGTTGAGTTCCGAGAGATTGCCCGGCCAGTGGTAGGACGCGAAGGTCGCGAGGGCGTCCTCGGAAAACTCGATGAGATGGGTGTCGAAAAACGGGTTGGTGGCCTTGGTGATGAAATGCTTGACGAGGAGCGGGATATCCTTGGTGCGTTCGCGCAGGGGCGGCAGGACCACGGGCAGCGAGGCGACGCGGTAGAAAAGTTCGTCGTGGAATTTTCCCTCATCAGTCAGTTTCTCGAGGTCCTCGCCGGTCGTGCAGATGAGGCGGAAGCTCTGGCCGATGTTGCGCAGCACGCTGACGAGCTCCCGTTGCATCGGGAGCGAAAGGCATTGCGGATGCTGGAGCAGCAGCGTGCCGCCCTTGGCTTGCAGCACCCAGGTGCCGCCCGCGCCGTTCTGGCCGAGGAGCCCGTCGCGAAAATTTTCCTCGGAACTGAGGGCGCAATCGATCTTCACAAAAGGCGCATCCCCGCTCTTGCCGGCGCCGTGGAGAAGCTCGGCGACGGTTTTTTTGCCGGTGCCGGACTCGCCGGCGAGCAGCACCGGGGTGCGCACCGAGGAAAGTTTCTTGATCTGCTGGACGAGTTTCTTGATGGCCGGGCTTTGGCCGATGAGGCGCGACTCGACATCGATGGCGTAGGTCGCAGGCAGGCCCGCCTCCGCATTGGCCCGCTCGGCCTGGAACTGCTTGAACTCCAGCCCGCGCTTGAGCGTGGCGATGAGTTCATCGACGCGAAACGGTTTCTGCAGGTAGTCGAACGCCCCGTATTTAAGCGCCTGCACGGCGCTATCGGTGCTGGCATATGCGGTCATAATGATGATGACAGCGCCCGGATCGTAGAGTTTGAGCTGCTTGAGCAGGGTGATGCCGTCCATCGGCTTCATGTCGATATCGGCCAGCACCAAGTCATACCGCTCCGCCTTGTAACGCACGATGGCCTTCTCGCCATCCGTGGCAAAAGCGGTGGAAAAACCCGTGGGCTGGATGACAGCCTCGAGCATTTCGTGGATGGAGAGCAGATCGTCAACAATGAGGACAGAAGGCATGGGCGAAACAGTATCCCGCGATAAAAACAGATACTACCGCTAACACAAAGCGGATTCTTCCGCAAATTTTACTGGCCGCCGGCCACGTTCGCGAGATTGAAAATCGGCAAAAACATGGCGATGACGATGCTGCCAACGATCACGCCCATGATAACGATGAGAAACGGCTCGATCAGCGAGGTGAGCGCACCGACGATGGCGTCGCATTCCGTGTCGTAGAAGTCGGCAATTTTGTTCATCATGCCGTCTACGTTGCCCGTGGTTTCACCGGCCTTGACCATGTGTCTCATCATGGGTGGAAAAAATGGATTGGTGCCCAGTATATCCGAAACCTGGCCGCCCTGGCTGACATGCTTGGCGATTTCCACGCAAGCGTCCTCGATCTGGACCTTGTTGCTCGCAGATGAAACAATTTCCAACGTGCGAAGGATGGGCACGCCGGAACGCATGAGCGTGGCATAAGTACGGCAGAAGCGCGAAAGCGCAATTTTACGGATAAGAGGGCCAAAAATCGGCGCGCGCACCAGCAGCAGGTCTTTCTGCCGGCGTCCGACCGGTGTCTGGCAGTACTTGTTTGTTGCGTAACCGACTCCGAACAACACCACCCCCAGCACCGCGCCACGCCAGCTGCCGAGAAAATGGCTTGTGTCGATGAGCATCTGCGTCGGCACCGGCAGCGCGTGGCCAGCTTCTTTGAACATGTCAGCAAAGACCGGCACCACGAAAATCAGCATCACGTTCACCAGCACGACGGCCAGGGAGATGACAACGATGGGGTAAGTCATGGCCGACTTCACTTTTTTGTAGAGCTTGACGCTCGCTTCGAAGTAACCGGCCACCTTGCCCAGGATCTCTGAGAGCGCACCACTCGCCTCACCGGCTTCCACCATCGAGAGGAACAAGGGCGGAAAACTCTTGGGAAATTTTCTAACGGAAGAAGAAAACGAATTACCGGCGGAGATGTCCTGCCTCACATCGCGGATGACGACACAAAACACCTGGTCCTCGGTCTGGTCTTGCAACGCTTCGAGCGACTGCACCAAAGGCAGGCCGGCCGTGAGCAGCGAGGCCAGCTGCTGGGTAAAGATGGCCAGCTCGCCAAGCGGAAGCTTGTAATTCTTGGCTTTTCGCTCGAGCGCCTTCTGACGGGCCAGCGTTTGGGTGGCTTTGAAACTGGGTTTGTTGCCTTGCTGCGTCTCGGGGCGTACCGCCGAAGATTGCCCGGATTGGGCCGAAGTAATAAACGGCATAGTGCGCGCATAAGAACATGCTGCCTATGAAGCCGCAATCTCATTTCTTGCAACATGACGTAAAAAGCCTCCAGGCCCTTTCATGAGTTAGACCCCCTACCTGCCGCAGCTGCATCCAAGGCTTGACCGCACCGTTCCGTCCACGAAGCTCAATCCCCGCCGCGCGGCTGTAGTTTAATGGTAAAACCTCTGCCTTCCAAGCAGGTGTCGACGGTTCGATTCCGTCCAGCCGCACCATGCTTCGCTCCTGCGGAGCTTCGCATGGCACGGCCATGAGCCACCACGCGAAGCATGCCCTCCGCAGCCCTGAGCCTTGCCGAGGGGCGAAGGATGGGCCCGCCGAAGACCGCCTGGATACACCGTGTTCGTTTACCCCCGCGCCATCCTGAATCTCATCCTTTTCGAGTCTCACGAAATTGCCGCTCCGCTGCCGCGGGCCGATCCGCGCGCGCGGCACCTGCTCGATGTGTTGCGTCGCCGCGAAGGCGACCCGTTCGATGCCGGCCTCATTAATGGTCCGCGCGGCAAAGGCCGGCTCGAAAAAATCACCCCGGCCACGCTCACCTTCACCTTCGCCTGGGGCGAACCGCCGCCGCCGCTCGATCCGATCATGCTCTTCATCGGCCTGCCGCGCCCGCAGACCGCGCGCAAAATCCTGCAGGAAGCCACCGCCCTCGGCGTCGGTGCGCTGCATTTCTTCACGGCCGAAAAAGCCGAGCCCAGTTACGCGCGCAGCACGCTGTGGACCAGCGGCGAGTGGCGCCGCCACCTGGTCGCCGGCGCGGAACAGGCCTTCTGCACGCGGTTGCCCGAGCTCACCCACGGCCTCACACTCGCCGCCGCGCTCGAAAAAATTTCCCCCGCCGCCACGCGGCTCGCCCTCGACAATTATGAAGCCCCAACATCCTTGGGCCAGGCCCAGTCCCCGGCTGGCGCACCCGTGGTGCTCGCCCTCGGATCCGAACGGGGATGGTCGGCCGCCGAACGCGATTTCCTGCGCGCCAAAAACTTTTCGCTCGTCCACCTCGGCTCACGCGTGTTGCGCACGGAAACCGCTGTCGTGGCCGCCGTGGCGCTGGTCAAGGCCCGCCTGGGGCTTTACTAAAAATCGCCGCGCTGGGCTGGCGCGCGCCTTTGCCGCCGAGGCGTTTCAGGCACGTCCACCCCGGTGGCGCGAGTTCCATTCCGCCCGGCAGCTCAAAAATCACCAGCGCCCCGGGCTGGGCCGCGAGACGGGTTTCCAGGCTCACGAACACCCGCGGCGCCATCTCCGCGATGAGTTCATACGGCGGGTCGATGAAAACCAAATCCGCCGCGCCGGTGTCGGGCCGCGCCGTCCAGGCGAGTGCATCCGCCTGCGCAATTTGGCAGTCGGCTATTTCACGCCCAAGGCTTTTGCCCACCGCGGCGAGGTTGGCCTGCACACAGGCCGCCGCCTTGGCATTTTTTTCCACAAAGATCCCGCTGGCCGCCCCCCGGCTCAACGCCTCGAGCCCGTAGGCTCCGCTGCCCGCAAACAAATCCCAAAAAACTGCGCCCACCACCCGCGCACCGAGACTTGAAAATACCGCCTGCCGCAGCCCGTCGGTGGCCGGCCGCACCGCGTCGCCCGGCGGCACGCACAGCGGGATGCCACGCGCCGCGCCGCCGCTTATGCGCATGGCGAGCCTCCTGCAGTGGCTGGGAAAATCGTCATAAATGCAACCATGCGCCCACTGCATACGTCTTTCCGCACATAATCGAGCCAACTTGCAAATCACTTAAAAAATTGCACCCAATGCTCGTGTTCTTTGGTCTAAGCACCTGACCTGACCCTCTTCGCCTGCGGCGGCCCCTGACTCCCGTCGCAGACCACAAAGTCCGCTGCAGCCGTTCACCAGACTACAAACCATGCGCCTGATCCCCCTCTTTGCTTTCGCCTGCCTTGCCGCCGGCGGAGGTTTGTCGTCGGCCCACGGCGCCGAGCGCAATTTCTGGCCATTCTGGGTCGGAGAAAAAAACGCCGCCGGACAAGTGACGGAGTGGCAGGGCCTCGGGCCGCTGATTTTTGAAAAAGCCACGACCGACGGCCGCGCGGGCGGCTTTCGTCCGCTTTACGTGTGGGAAAAAAATGCCGCGGGCGAGACCACCAAGGCGAGCGTGGTTTATCCGCTCTTTACCTATCGCGCCGGGCCGGGTGGTTCATTCTGGAGCGTATTTTCCATGATCAACTTCTCCGGCCCGCGTCCGGGCACGCCGGACAAGACTCAGTCGCTCGATCTCTGGCCGTTCTATTTTTCCCGCCAGACGGGCGACCCGGCCACGTCGTATCATGCGGTTTTTCCCATCTATGGCCGGATGGAAAACCGGCTCGTGGATGAGTGGACATGGGTTTTGTTTCCGCTCTACGGCCGGTTTGTGAAGAACAACGTCACCACCACCACCGCGCCCTGGCCGTTTGTGCGTATTACGCAGGGCGAGGGCAACCATGGCTTCGCGCTGTGGCCGCTCTTCGGCTGGCGCGCCAAGGATGGCGCCTATCGCGAACAGTATTACCTCTGGCCGTTCTTCGCCAAAAGCGAGCACGCCCTGTGGCTGCCCCAGCCGGAAGTGAATCTCGTCGTGCTGCCGTTCTATACCCGCGAGCAGTCCACGGGCTCCATCAGTGAAAATTATTTTGGGCCGTTTTTCGGCTACACCGACCAAACCGTGCCCTTTCGCTTTCACGAGACGCGTTATTTCTGGCCGTTCCTGCTGCAGGGCCGCGGCGACGATCATTACTACAACCGCTGGGCACCGTTTTACACCCATTCGATGGTCAAGGGCCGGGACAAGACCTGGGTGTGCTGGCCGCTGTGGCGGCAAATCCGCTGGAACGCCGCCGGCCTCGCGCAGACCAAGACCACCCTGTTTTTTTCCATCTATTGGTCGCTGACGGAACACAGCCTCCGGCACCCGCAGTTGCCGCCCGCGCGCCGCACCAGCCTGTGGCCGGTCTTCACGGTGTGGGACAACGGCGCCGGCCGCCGCCAGGTGCAGGTGTTCAGCCCGTTCGAGTCGTTTTTTTCGACAAACGAAACCATGCGGCTCGTTTACAGCCCGCTTGCGGCCGTTTACCGCTACGACCGGCGCGCGCCCGGCACCGTGCGGCAGGATTTCCTTTTCAATTTCATCACCTGCCAGCGCACGCCCGAAAGCTCGGAATTCCATTTCGGGCCGTTTTTCAAGATCCAAAAAGACACCGGCACCACGCGCGTCTCCTTCCTCAGCGGACTGCTCGGGCTGCGCTACACCAAAGGCGGCCAAAACTGGCAGCCGTTCGCATTGGATTTTTCGGCGAAACTACATAACCCTCTGGTCACATCGCGCTGACATGAAACAACTGAACTCAATCTTGGAAGGTATTGGGAGCGCCGTGCTGCTGACCGTGCGGTCATTCACCATGCTGCCAGCCGCACCGCGCATCATCCGGCGCGTCGTCGAGCAGGCCTTCATCGGCGGCTACACCTCCCTGCCCATTGTCTCCATCCTCAGCTTTTTCATCGGCGGCGTGCTCGCCTTGCAAGCCGGCATCAGCATGCAGAGCATCGGCACGAAGGAGCTCATCGGCACGCTCGTCGGCGAGTCGCTCGTGCGCGAGCTCGGCCCGATGATCGTCGCCATCCTCGTGGCCGGCCGGGTGGGCTCGGCCATCACGGCGGAACTGGCTTCGATGAGGGTTTACAATGAGGTGGACGCCCTCGTGACGATGAACATCCCGCCCGAGCGTTTCCTCGTGCTGCCGCGGTTGATCGCCGTGCTGCTGTTCATGCCGGTGCTCACCATGATCGGCATCGTCGTCGGTTGGATCGGTGGCTGCGTCGTCTGCAAATTCGTCAGCTTCATCGATCTCGCGCCCGAGCAATATTTTCAGAGCCTGCGCGCGTATCTGACCGCGGAGCACATGTTCGACGGGCTCTTGAAGGCGGAAATTTTCGGTTTTTGCGTCGTGCTCATCGCCTGCACGATCGGCCTGCGCACCAGCGGTGGCCCGCGCGAGATCGGCAACTCCGTCACGCGCTCGGTGGTCACTTCGCTCATCACGATCATCGTGCTCGACTTCGTCCTTACCAAGATCCTCGCCTGATGAAAAAATCCACCGCCGCCCGCGAACGCCAGGACCGCAACCCCGTGCCGGTGGAAGTGGCTGGCTTGTCCAAAAACTACGGCTCACAGACCGTGCTCACCGACATTTCGCTCAGCATCAAGCCCAACGAAATTTTCGTCATCATGGGCCCGAGCGGCTCGGGCAAGAGCGTGCTGCTGCGCCAGATTGCCGGGCTCGAGACGCCGACGGCCGGAACCGTGCGCATCGCCGGCCTCGACCCCGCCAACCCGGAGACGCGGGCCCGCTTCGCCCTGGCGCTCGTTTTCCAGTCCGGCGCGCTCTTCAATTCGCTCAGCGTTTACGAGAACCTCGCGCTCTATCCGCTCGAGCATCGCCTCTGCCCCAAGCGGCACATCCGCGACCGCGTCATGCGCGCGCTGCAAATCCTCTCGCTCGAGGCCGCCGCGCAAAAATTTCCCTCCGAGCTGTCCGGCGGCATGAAAAAGCGCGTCGCCATCGCCCGCGCCCTCGTGATGGAGCCCCAGCTTATTCTCTACGACGAGCCCACCAGCGAGCTCGACCCCGTCATGTCCGCCACCATCGGCGAGATCATCGCCACGCTGAAGCAGGAGTTCCAGGTCACGAGCATCGTCGTGTCCCACGACCGCGACCTCACGCTCACCATCGCCGACCGCGTCGCCATCCTCATGCAAGGCAAGCTCCTTACCGTTTGCACCCCCGCCGAACTGCGCGAAACCAAGGACCCCGCCATCGCCGATTTTCTCAATCCACAGATCGATTTAAAAAATCCCCGTTACAAACAACTGGAGGTCACAACATGAACAACGCACAAATGACGGCCCGCATCGGCCTTTTCTTCCTCGTGGGCGCCGTGCTCATCTGGATCACCTTCGAAGCGCTGCACAACGGCGGCTTCCACCGCCACAGCGGCTATACGCTCACCGCCCGCTTCGAAACGCTGAAGGAACTCAGGGTCGGCGACGAAGTGCGCATGGCCGGGGTGCTGGTCGGCAGCGTCGAGACGACCAGCCTCGTCAATCATCGCGCCGAGGCGACGCTGCGCATCGGGCCCGAGGTCAAAATCGCCAGTGACTCCACCGCCACCATCGCCAGCGCCGGCCTGCTCGGCACCAATTATGTCTCTTTCGACCTCGGCACGGCTGATCAATTTTATCCGCCCGGTGCCGAGGTCCAGACCCAGGCCAGCGCCGACCTCAACAGCGTCATGTCCCAGATCGGCGACCTCAGCCACAAGCTCGAGGCCGCCTTTAGCTCCATCACCAACATCACCCAGGGTGAGAACGGCCAGCCCGGCCTCTTCCAGCGCCTCGACAAGCTCGTCGCCGACAACGGCGCCAATGTCACCGCCACCATTTCCAACCTCCACGACATCACGACGAAGATCAATGCCGGCCAGGGCACCATCGGCCGCCTCGTCAATGATCCCAAGATGCACGACGAGATTCTCGCCACCGTCGATGAAATCAAGGCCGACGCCACCCAGGCCAAGGCCTTCATCGCCGATGCGCAGGGCATCGTCGACCAGGTCAAGTCCGGTCAGGGCGCGCTCGGCACGCTCGTCTACAACCAGCAAGCCGGCGACAACATCAAGCGCGTCACCCAAAACGTGCGTGAACTCACCGACAAGCTCAACAAGGGAGAGGGCACGCTCGGCCGGCTGATCAACGATGACGGCCTCTATACCCAGACCCAGGGCGTGCTGAAAAAAGCCGACCAGGCGTTTGACAGCATGGGCGACTCGAGCGCGATCAGCGCCGTCGGCGTCGCCGCCAACGCGCTGTTCTGAGCGAGGGCAGGATTAACCACAAAGACACGAAGGTTCACGAAGCGAACCATTCTTGTGATCGAACTCGCCTGCCCTTCGTAGCTCGCAGAGCGAAGGAGGGTGCTCTTCGTGCCTTCGTGGTTAAAAACTAAACCCTACCTCTTCAAAAACGCCTCGAAGGCGCCGCCGAAGAGGTTCTTCACGTCGCGCGCGATTTCATCCTCGGTGATGGTCCAGCCGGTCGCGGAGAGATCGGCATATTTGTCCTTCAGCACCTTGCCGATGATGGCGCGCGAGTGCGTCCATTTATAAATGATCTGGTCGAGCACGCGGGCGTCGGAATGCTGCGGGGTGACGCTCAGGCCGAGCAGCTCGAGGCGCATCCGCGTCATATCCTCGATGATGACCGGGTTGTTGGTGAACCACCAGCAGCCGAAGATGTGCAGGTTGCGGAATTTCCGTGCCATGACGCAGGCCTGGTGCTGGTTTTCGCGCGAGAGAACCGTCATCGTGAATTTCACATCGGGGTTCGGCCCAATGAGGCGCTCGTAGGCGTCGAGATCGGCGCGGCCCAGGGCGTCGCCGGCGAGGCGGAGCAGCGGGTTGACGTCGCGTTTGACTCCGGGCATCAGCGCAAAAGCCAGGCCGGTCTCCCGGCAGAAGGGCAGGATGGCCTGGTCGATCAGCTTCGTCGTCGGCGATGAATCCGGATAGCTGTACCGGTAATCCAGCGAGACCATCACATAGAGTGCGTTGATTTTTTTCGCCCAGTCGGCGAGGAAGCGGCGGACTTCGCTGATGGTCTTGTCGGTCAGCTCGGTGGTGACGTCGTAACCCCAGCCCTTGAGCTTCGGCGCCGTCTGCGGCCACGCGAGAATCAGCGGGTCGATGCGCAGCGCGGAGGTGAAACGCGGATCGCGCTTGAAGCCTTTTTCCCAGACCGGCCGCTCAAGGTCGTCAAAGGGCGAATTGGTCATGCAGATGGTGTGCACGCCGGCGAGCTCCATGCACTTCGTGGTGTAGGCCGCGGGCTTCTGTGCCGCGAACCACTTGCGGATCTTGGGCAGGTCGCGCTTCTTTACGTCGAGGCCGAGCTTGTTCAGCACGGTGAGCACGCCCCGGCAGGCTTCGGAAATCGGCGAGTTCTCGATGAAAAGCTTTTCCCACACGAGGTCGGCCTGCCCGGCCGTCGAAAGCTTCCAGAATTTCTCGTAGGGCATGTCGAGGTAGCGGAAGACCTCGGCGATGAGATAATGATACGTCAGCAGCTCGTCGATGCCCCAGAGGAGCAGCGGGCCAAACGCCGGATCGTAGAGATGCGTGTGGATGTCATAGACCGGCGTGGTCGTGACAAGGCGGTCGATGACACGCGGAAGTTGGGCGCGAGCGAGGGGCTTCTTCATGGGGGAGGCGATGATGATTTTATTGTTTTCGAAATTATATCTTCGGGCCGCCTTGCGCGAGGTTGCGCGCGCGCAGGCGCAGGCCGTTGAGCCGGATGAAGCCGGCCGCGTCGGTCTGGTTGTACCAGCTTTTCACGCCTTCCATCGACGCGATATTCATGTCGTAGAGCGAATACTTCGACTTGCGGCCGCAGGTGATGACGTTGCCCTTGTAAAGCTTCAGGCGCACGGTGCCGGAGACATGGCGCTGGCTTTCATCCACGAGGGCTTGCAGCGCCTCGCGCTCGGGTGCGAACCAGAACCCGTAGTAAACGAGCTCGGCGTATTTCGGGATGAGCGAGTCGCGCAGGTGCATGACCTCGCGGTCCATCGTGAGCGACTCGACCTGGCGGTGGCCGTGCATGAGGATCGTGCCGCCCGGCGTTTCATAGACGCCGCGCGACTTCATGCCGACGAAACGGTTTTCGACGAGGTCCACGCGGCCGATGCCGTGCTTGCCGCCAAGTTTGTTGAGCGTTTTCAATACGCCCGCGGGCGAAAGCTTCCTGCCGTTCACCGCGACGCAGTCGCCGCGCGCGAATTCCAGCTCGACGTATTCCGGTTTGTTCGGCGCATCCTCGGGTGAAACGGAAAGCTTGAACATCGCCTTGTTCGCCTTCGTGGTCGGGTCGAACCACGGGTCCTCGAGGATGCCCGCCTCGTAGGAAATGTGCAGGAGGTTCCGATCCATCGAATACGGTTTCTTGAGCGAGGCCTCGACGGGAATCTTGTGCGTCCGGCAATAGTCGATCATCTCGGCCCGGCCGGGAAATTCTTCCCGGAAGGCGTCGATTTTCCACGGCGCGAGGATGTTGAGCCGCGGGGCGAGCGCCATGTAGGTGAGCTCGAAGCGGCACTGGTCGTTGCCCTTGCCGGTGGCGCCGTGCGCGACGGTGTCGGCCTTTTCCTTTTTCGCGATCTCGATTTGCGCCTTCGCGATGAGCGGCCGGGCGATGGACGTGCCGAGGAAATACTGCCCCTCGTAAACCGCGTTGGCGCGGATCATCGGGTAAATGAAGTCGCGCGCGAACTCCTCCACGAGGTCGAGCGTGTAGTGCTTCGACGCGCCGGTCTTTTTCGCCTTCTGCGGCAGGCCGCGCAGTTCCTCCTCCTGGCCGATGTCGGCGGCGAAAGTGACGATCTCCGCGTCATAGGTTTCGCGGAGCCACTTGACGATGACGGACGTGTCGAGTCCGCCCGAGTAGGCGAGGACGATTTTCATGGTGGAACCGCCAATAAAAACCACCAAGAACCGCGAGGCAATGAATTTAAGGCCGCAAATAGCGGGCAAAATTCACTGCTAAACTGTTTTTAACCGCGGATGGACCCTCCTTCGCCGGAGGCTACGGCGGGCAGGCGCAATTTGATGCTAATATCTAATACGTTTTTAACCGCGAATGGACGCGAATTAACGCGAATAACTGATGAAGACAAAAGGCGTATTATTGGAAGCTGAAGTTTATCGTGTAGTTGGTATGGCCTTCGAAGTGCTCAACACGCTCGGCCATGGGCTGCACGAAAAACCTTACGAGAATGCCTTGGTGGTTGAGTTTTCTTTGGCAAAAATTCCGGTCGAGCAACAGCGACGGTTTCCGGTCGTTTATAAGACAGTTCAAGTATCGGAATATGTGCCTGACTTAATTGCATTTGGCACCGTGATCGTGGACCCTAAGGTTATCGATCGCATCACTGATCATGAACGTGGCCAGATGCTCAACTACCTGCGCATTACCGGGCTCAAAGTGGGGCTGATCCTGAATTTCAAACGGGCGAAGCTCGAGTGGGAGAGGATTGTTCTCTCCGATCATTCGCGTGAATTCGCGCCTGCCCTCCGTAGCCTTGGCGAAGGAGGGTTCATCCGCGGTTAAACAAACAAGCGCCCTGCCCTTATTTTCGGTTGGAACTCGCCAGCGCTTCCAGGATGGCTTTCTGCACGTGCAGGCGGTTTTCCGCCTGGTCGAAGATGATCGAGCGCGGGTTATCCAGCACCGCCTGCGCAACTTCCTCGCCCGGGTGCGCGGGCAGGCAGTGCATGAAATACGCATCGGGCTTGGCCTCGGCGAAAAGTTTTCCCCTCACGGCGTAGGGCGACATGATGCGCATGCGTTCCTTGGCCTCCGCTTCCTTGCCCATGCTCGCCCACACGTCGGTGTAAACGATGTCCGCGCCGCTCACCGCCTCGTACGCGTCGGTCGTGAAGTGATACGAGTTGGCGAAGCCCTGGGCCCGGAGCAGCTCGTTGATCTCCTTGCCCGGCTCGTAGCCTTTCGGCCCGGCGAGCGAGATTTTCATGCCGAAGAGCGCCGCCCCGAGGATCCACGAGTTGGCCATGTTGAAGCAGGTGTCGCCGAGGAAGGCGATCTTGCGCCCGCGCAGCGATCCGAACAGGTCGCCGCCCGGCCCGGCCCAGCGCTCGGCCGCGGTAAACGCGTCGGCATAAATCTGGCAGGGATGCAGGAAATCCGTGAGCGCGTTAACGACCGGGATGGTGCCGTGCTGCGCCAGGTCGACCACCTCGGCATGCTCGAAGGTGCGGACGATGAGCCCGTGCACAAAACGCGAGAGCACGCGCGCGGTATCGGCCACCGATTCGCTGCGGCCGAGCTGGATGTCGTTCTTATTGAGGAAAATCGCGTGGGCGCCGAGCTCGTGCAGGCCAACCTCGAAGGAAACCCGCGTCCGCGTGCTCGATTTGGAGAAAATCATCGCCCAGGTCTGTCCCGCGAGCACAGGCGTAGCCGAGCCGCGCTGCTGTTTGAACTTCGCCGCGCGCGCAAAAATCTCCGCGACCTCTTGGGCCTGGAAGTCGGTCTCATGGAGAAAGTGCTTCATGGGAAACGGTCAGCTTAAACCACCAGCCGTCCGCGCACGAGTGAAAAATGCGGGGAAATGGAGGGTCACATCGCCATAAACTGGGCGCCCGGCGCTCCGATGCATTGCCCTGATTTTGAACAGAAGGTCGCAAAGGGCACGAAGAGCCTGATGTTGGCTCGAACCCAGTTTCCAATCAGCGCTGTTTTTGCCAAGAAAGGTCACAGAGATCTCAAAGCTGAACCCTTTCTTTGAGATCTTTGTGCTCTCTTGTGGCTAATAGCCCCACTCAAAAGCCTGCATTCAAACTGTAATTACGCTTTGGCCACAAGCGCCGCGCGGATAATCTCCACCGAACGCGCCAGTTCCGCCGACGTAGCGACCAGCGGGGGCAGCAGACGGAGGACATTGCCGCCGGCCGGAGCCACGAGCAGGCCGCGCTCACGCAAAGCAGCGACATAGGGTGCCGTCTCCGCGGCCAGTTGGACGCCGACCAAGAAGCCGCAGCCGCGCACCGCCTTGACCTGCGCGGGAAAATCCGCCGCGAGTTTTTCCAACGCCGCGATCCACGGACCGCTGGAGTGCGACACATGCTCAAGCAGCTTTTCGCCCTCGATGACGTCGAGCACCGCGAGCGCCGCCGCGCACGCCAGCGGCGTGCCGCCAAACGTCGTGCCGTGCGAGCCGGGCTGGAAAAGCTCCGCCGCGTTTTCCCGCACCCAGATCGCGCCGATGGGAATGCCGCCGCCCAGGGCCTTCGCCATGGCGATGGCATCGGGCATGATCCCGGCATGCTCAAACGCGTAGAACTTCCCGGTGCGGCCCATGCCGCATTGCACCTCGTCGAGCAGCAGCAGCAGGTTGTGCCGGTCGCACAAGGCGCGCAGGCCGAGCAGAAATTCCGTCGTGCACGGGTTGATGCCGCTTTCCCCCTGGATGGTCTCGACAAAAATTGCCGCGGTCTGCCCGTCGATGAGATCGGCGAAACTTTGCAGGTTGTTCAACTCGCCAAACGCAAAGCCGGGCACGAGCGGGCGGAAGCCCTTCTGGATTTTCTCCTGCGGCGTCGCGCTCATGCCGCCGAACATGCGGCCGTGAAAGGCATTCTTCGCGCAGATGATCTTGTAGCACTTCCCTTCCTCGCCGCCGGCTTTTTTCATGCCATGCAGCCGGGCCAGCTTGATCAGCCCTTCGTCCGCCTCGCCGCCGCTGTTGCAAAAAAATACCCGGCCCGGGCCGGCCCGCTGCACGATCCGCCGCGCAAGCTCCGCCTGGTTCGAATTGCGAAACAGGTTGCTGACGTGGATCAGTTCGCCCGCCTGCCGCTGCACGGCCGCAACCCAATGCGGATGGCAATGACCCAGCGCGCTCACCGCGATGCCCGAGGTAAAATCAAGATAGCAATTGCCCTGGTCGTCCCAGACCTGCGCGCCGCGGCCCCGCGCCAGCGTCAGGCTGGCACGCGCGTAGTTTTTCATCACAAACGCGTCGTAGAGGTCGGCCGTGTTGGTGCGGACGATGGTCTGATTGCTCATGGGATGGACAGCTTGAACATTCAACATTCAACATTCAACGCTCAACATCCAAGGCCGGTTTCTTTGCCTGAAATCGATCGAACTTGAACGTTGGATGTTCGATGTTGAACGTTCGATGTTCAAGGCGGCAACGCCGTCTACCCTTGGACGATTTCCGTGCCGATGCCCTTGTCGGTGAAAATTTCCAGGAGCAGGCTGTGCGGCAGGCGGCCGTCGATAAAATGCACCCGTTGCACGCCTTCCTGCAGCGCGCGGATGGCGCTCGCCACTTTTGGGCGCATGCCTTTGTCGATGACGCCTTTTTTCTTCAGGTCTTCCACCTGGCTGATTTTCAGCGTCGAAATGAGCGAAGAGGCCTCGGGCGGGTTGGCGAGCAATCCCGGCACATCGCTCATGTAAACCAGCCGGCGGGCGCGCAACGCACTGGCGACGCGGCCGGCCACGAGGTCGGCGTTCACGTTGTACGGCTTGCTGTCGTAGCCTTCGGCCACGGGCGAGATGACGGGGATGAATCCGTCGGCGATCTCCTTTTTGATGAGCTTGGCCTTCACCTCCATGACTTCGCCGACATAACCAAGGTCAACCGGGTTGCCGTCATCGTCGACCGTGAGCTTCTGGCAGACGAGCACGGTATCGCCCGGCATGCTTTTTGGCTTGGCCTTGGCGGTGGCGATGGCGTCGCAAACGTCCTTGTTCACGATTTCATCGAGGGTTTTTTTCACGAGCGCGATCGTGGCCTCGTCGGTGACGCGCAGGCCGTTGACAAAATTCGCCTTCAAGCCGGACGACTCCATCGCCTTCGTGATGGTCTTGCCGCCGCCGTGCACAACGACGACGTTGATGCCGACCGCGGCAAAAAACGCGATATCGTAGGCGACGCGCGCGCGCGCAGCCGGATCGGGATCATCCATGAAACTGCCACCGTACTTCACGACGAACGTCGAGCCGTGAAAATCCTGGATGTAAGGCATTGCCTCGAGCAGCACCTTCGCCTTCGCGGTGACTTCAGTGACGTCCATGGTTCGTCAGGCAACGCAACTCGCGGCGGTGGAAAAGAAAACTGGATGGGGGGAAAGGCTCACGTGATTTTTGTGTGAGATGTTGTAATGCACTCGCGGTGCGCATTTCCACAATAATTTTCAGGGCGCGGCGTATCGCCACAATTTCGTCACACAAGGAAACTGCGATAAAATTGAATTCGGCCGCATTTTGTCATTCTGAACGAAGTGAAGAATCCACTTGGATGGTGGCTAGATTCACGGCGTAATCTCACTGGATTCTTCGCTGCGCTCAGAATGACAAGAGTGAGCGTCAGCTTGGGTGGAGCGTACGTTTTCAAACCGGCTGCCAAAAATCAGCTTCACTCCGCGCGGTCTCGCGCCCACTTGTTTAGCTGCTACTTCAAAATTCCACATGTCCAGCACTTCCCTCACTTTCTCCTCGCGCGCCGCGCATCGCACCTGGCTTGCCACGCAAGCCGCCCTGCCCGCGGGTTTCCGCGTTGGGACCACCCGTTTCGACTTCACGCCGCACGAGGCGCCGAAACCGGCAAAAATGACGCTCACGCTCATTGCGCTCGACCAGCCGTCCCCGGATTTCGCGGCGGTCTTCACGCGCAACGCCTTTCCCGGCGCGCCGGTCGTCATCGGCCGCCAGCGGCTGGCCGAGCCCGCCCTCGGCGCCATCATCGTGAACAACAAGATTTCCAACGTCTGTGCGCTTGGCGGCGTGGAGACGTCCGAGCGCGTCTGTGCCGGGACTGCGCAGCTGCTCAAGTTTTCGCCCACGGAAATTTTGCCGAGCTCGACCGGCGTCATCGGTTGGAGTTTGCCGGCGGATGCCATCCTCGCCGCATTGCCGCAGGCCGCGGCCACGCTGGCCGGCGGCTCCGTGCTGCCCGCGGCGGAAGGCATCATGACCACCGACCTTTATCCCAAAGTGCGTCGCGCCGCGGTCGGCGGCGGCAGCATCGTGGGCATCGCGAAAGGCGCGGGCATGATCGAACCGAATCTCGCGACCATGCTGGTCTATGTGCTGACCGACGTCGCGATCCCGCGCCATGAATTGCGCGCGATGCTCGCCCGCGCGGTCGAAACGAGTTTCAACACCATCAGCATCGACAGCGACACCAGCACGTCCGACACCGTGGTTCTGGTCTCGTCGGGCCGGGTCCCGTGCACGGACCACGCCGAATTCGAGCGCGCGCTGGCCGTCGTCTGCCGCGATCTCGCGGAAGACGTCGTACGCAACGGCGAGGGCGTGCGGCACGTCATCCGCGTGCAGGTGCGCCGCGCGCCCGACACCGTGATCGCGCGCGCCCTGGGCAAGGCCATCGTCAACGCGCCGCTCTTCAAGTGCGCGGTGGCCGGCAACGACCCGAACGTCGGCCGCCTCGTGCAGGCCATCGGCAAATATGTGGGCGTGCATGCGCCGGCGCTCGACTTGTCGCGGCTGCGGCTGCGCATGGGCAAACAGGAAATCTTTTCAGCCGGTGCGTTCCGGCTCGATCACGAAAAAGAGACCGCGCTGGTCGCGCACCTGCGGTCGGCCGAGCTTTACGCCAGCGTGCCGCCGAAAGACGGCGTGTTCGCGCCGCCAATCGACTTTCCGCCGCACGAGCGTTGCGTGGAAATCGAAGTCGACCTGGGTGGCGGCACCGCGGAAGCGACGGTGCTCGGCGGCGATCTCACCCACGAATACGTGAGCGAGAATGCAGACTACCGCAGTTGAGCGCGCGTTGCGCGCTCAACTGCGGAACGTTCAACATCCAACATTCAACACTCAACGTTCAAGGATGAGGGTGCCGACACAGGCAGTTTAGGAAAAGACATCCTACTTGGATGTTCAGTGTTGAATGTTGAACGTTGAATGTTCTGACGAGGCCGGCGGCCTCGTCAGCGATTCACATGCACCACCTTCGCGGGCGGGAAGCCGTTGAAGTAGGTCGCGGACGCGTGGCTGTAGGCGCCGATGTTGACGCTGTAAACAAAGTCGTCGCGTTCGAGGTCGGGCAGGTTCTCCGCCATCGAGACGACATCGAGTGCATCGCACGTCGGGCCGAAGACCGAGCTGATCTCCGTCGGGCCTTTCTTGAAGGCTTTGACCGGATATTTGCAGTGGTCGAAAATGACGCCGGAGTAGGTGTGATAAACACCATCGTTGATGTAGTAGCAGGTCTTGCCGTCGCGCACGGCCTTGCCGATGACCTTCGAGACGGCGATGCCGGCCGAGGCGACAAGAAAACGGCCCGGCTCGGCGAGGATCTGGACGTCCTTCGGGAACAGGCGGTCGAGCTCGGTGTTGATGACCTTGGCCAGCTCGCGAAACGGTTTCACCGACGCGTCATACGGCGCGGGGAAGCCGCCGCCGATGTCGAGCAGGTTCATCTTGGTGTAGCCGCGATCGCGCGCTTCCTCGAACACGGAGGCCGAGAGGTTGATCGCCTGGACGTAATTCTCGAAATTGGTGGTCTGGCTGCCGACGTGAAAGCTGATGCCTTCGACGACGAGGCCGGCCTTGTCCGCCGCGAGGATGAGGTCGACCGCTTCGCCCGGTGAAGCGCCGAACTTGGAGGAGAGTTCGACCATCGCGCCGGTGTTGGGCACCTTAAGGCGCAGCACGAGGCCGGCGCTGGGCGCGTGCTTTTTGATTTTCTGGATTTCCTCGAAGTTGTCGAAGGTGACGAGCGGCTTGTACTGGTTCAGCTCCTCGAGCGTCTCGGTGGGCTTGGTCGGGTTGGCGTAGATGATCTTGTCCCAGATCCATTGCTGCCGCGCCTTGGCGGGCATCTTCTCGATGTTCTGGTGCACGATCATGAACTCCGGCATCGAGGCGACATCGAAGCTCGCACCTTCCTCGAAGAGCGTCTGCACGATGGCGGGGTCGGGGTTGGCCTTGACCGCGAAATAAACCTGCACGCGCGGCAGGTAGCGCCGGAACTGGCGGTAGTTTTTGCGCAGCTCGTCGTGATCGATCACGAACAGCGGGGTGCCCTGCTCCTTGGCCAGCTTCTTCAATTTGGACGAAGCGATCATAGCGTTAGCAACCCCTTCGGCACTGGCATCCCTTGCTTGTCATCCAGAGTGAAGCGAAGGATCTCACGGAGTCGATTTGTGAGATTCCTCGCACGGCTCGGAATGACAATATGAGACGATGACGCCCGATTCGTTCATCCGCGCCGATCCGTGCAATCCGCGGATTGCTTGAGCGCCTGAGCATGATGAGGCCGGTATTTGCAGACATAACTGGGAAGCGTCTAAATGGATAGAGATCTGCCGCCTTCAACAACCGCCGTCCTTGAGCAGGAAGTTCTTGAACTGCCACGGATCCTTGAGATCGAGGTCGGGCTTGTTGTAACCCTTGAACGCGTTGGGCATGTCTTTCAACGGCGTCCAATCGGAGGACTTCGAGATCCACCGGCCCAGGTACGGTTTTGAAATATCGAGGATGTAGTCGTGCGGCAGCTCGTCGGGAACGAGGACGCCTTGCTCGGGATTCTCGATCATCCACATGGTCGCGGCGACGACGGAGATGGCGACCTGCATGGTGGTGGCGTTCTGGTGCGGGACGAGGCGGCGCGATTCCTCGATGCTGAGGTCGCTGCCGATCCACCATGAATTGTAGGCGTGGCCCATGATCAGCGCGCCGAGGATGTCGGCGCCGCTGGTGATCTCGTCGTTCATGATGCGGAGCTTCGGCTGCAGCTCGTAATTGCGCCCGCGCAACTCGTGCAGCGAAATGATCGCGTTGTCGCACGGGCAGTACGCGTAGTGCATCGTGGGACGATAGACCGCCTTGCCGTCCTTCCAGACGGTGAGCTTGTCGGAAATGGTGAAGGATTCGCCGTGGCGGACGACCATGCCGCGGATGGTGTAATCCGGCACCCAGGAGCGGACCCAGGTGTTGATGCCCATGCGTGCGAGGCAAATCTGGGTCTTCGGGCCATCCTTATGCCGATAGGCAAACGCCGGCAGCTGCTTCTCGTGCGTGCCCCACCCCATTTCGGCGGTCGTGGTGCCCTCTTCGCGAAAACCCTCGATCGACCAGGTGTTGACGAACTCGTCGATTTCCTTCGGCACGTTGGAAATCTGCGTGTCGCGTTCGCTGCAATGGATGACCTTCACGCCGATTTTTTGCGCGAGTAAGTTGAACGCCCGGTCCTTGATGAGCTGCCCGACTTCCTCGGCTTTCTTGCCCTTGAGTTTCTTGTCGGCGATCAGGCTCTGCCCGATGTCGATCAGGCCCTGCTTGGTAAAATGCGAAAGGAGCCCGGGATTGGCGCCGTGCTCGATGACGGCGGAGGAGCCCCTGGTCTTCCACTTGGCAAGCATCCGGCGCAGGTTCATGTGGCGCCAGTAAAGCGTCTTGGTCGTCGGCTTGTTGTCCGGCAGGCCATGGTAGGGATCCCACACCTCGGTCGAGGTGTTGATGTAAAGCACGCCGTGATCATGGCACCATTGCAGGATGACCAGCGCGTCGATGTTCCAGGCGAGATCGATCAGGACGTCGCCAGCGGAGAGGTGTTTGCCGAGAATGGCCGCGAGGTTGCCCTGCTCGACGCGGTCCTGCACGAAGCGCACGCCGAGGGCCGTCCACGGCGCGAGTTTGGCCCTGCGGTCCTCGAAATCCATGACCGTGACATTTTTCGCGGGCACCTTGAGGTGCTTGAAAAGAATGGGAAGCGTGCATTCGGCCACGGCGCCGTAGCCGACAAACAGGATTTTTTTATTGAATTCGATCATGGTGCGGGACGTTGGCGAAGCGGAGAACAGTGGGACAACTCACCCGAGTTTTGAACCGGTCCGCTTGCAAATTAAACCACGAGCTGTGCGGGAAAGGCCGCTGGCTGACAAGCAGTTTTCTCGGAAACGTGTTACGTTTCCGAGAACATTCAACGCCCAACATCCTCCTTCGCCAAGGCTACGGAGGACAGGTCGAACATTCAACGTCCAAGGAAAGCCCTCCTACTCGAATGTTGGGTGTTGAATGTTGAAAGTTGAATGTTCAGGCAAGACCCGCGGTCTCGTCATAGCCGCACCACAGGTTCATGATCTGCACGGCCTGGCCGCTGGCGCCTTTGAAGAGGTTGTCCTCGGCCGAGGTGATGATGAAGTTTTTCGTGCGGGGATCGAAGACCGCGGACATGTCCACCCGGTTGGTCCCGGTCACGTGCGCGGTGTCGGGCGTCTCGCCGCTGGGGACGAGTTGCACAAAGGGCTTGCCGGCGTAGGCGGTGCGCCACGCGGCGTAGACCGCCTCGATGGTCGCGCCGGACGCGGCCGGCACGGTGATGGTGGAGGCGATACCGCGCCGCATGGGCGCGAGGTGCGGGTTGAATTGGATGATGGTGGGCGCGCCGGTAAGTTTGCCGAGTTGCTCCTCGATTTCCGCGAGGTGCCGGTGCTTGACGAGACCGTAGGCTTTGGCGCTTTCGGCGCGTTCGACGAAAAGATAGTCCTCGGCGACCTTGCGGCCCGCGCCGCTGACGCCGCTGAGGGAGTTGGCCACGATGTGTTCGCGCGCGACGAGGCCGGCGCGCAGCAGCGGCACGAGTGGCACGAGAATGCTGGTGGGATAGCAGCCGGGCGCAGCGATGAGCTTCGCCTCGGTCTTCCACGCCGGCGGCGTGAGCTCAGGCAGGACAAAACGCGCTTGCGGCAGCAACTCGGGCGCATGGTGGCCGCCGTAATATTTTTCGTAGGTGGCGAGGTCGGCGATGCGGAAATCGGCGCTGAGGTCGATCACGCGCTTGCCTGCAGGCACGAGTTTCTTGGCAAAATCAGCGGCGGCCCCGTGGGGCAGCGCGAGGAAAAGGATATCGAGGTCGCTGGCGGCGAGCGCGGCGGCATCGGAGTCGGTGAAGACCAGCCCCCGGTCGGCGCCGCGCAGCGAGGGCATGACCGATGCGAGGGGCTTGCCCGCGTGGGTGCGCGAGGTGACGGCCGCGAGCTGCACATGCGGGTGCCCGAGGAGGAGTTTGACCAGAAGTTCGCCGGAATAACCCGACGCGCCAACGACGCCGACTTTCATAAAAGGAAGAGAATGGATATTTAAGCAGGAAGCCAGGAAACCAGGAAGAAAGAAAAATTGGTGGGATTTAGGTGCTGGTTTGGTTTGTCATGCACAATTGTAGGTCGGGGTTTACCCCCGACTGTCGGGCGTAAAGCCCGACCTACAATTTCAAAAACAAAAAAGCGGAGGGCCTGATGGCGCTCCGCTTTGGCTGCGAAAAAGATTTTCGGCTGCGATCAGCGCTTCGAGAACTGGAAGCGCTTGCGGGCGCCGGGCTGGCCGGCTTTCTTACGTTCCCTCTCGCGCGGGTCGCGCGTCAGGTGTCCGGCTTTCTTCAGCGCGGGACGGAGCTCGGGGTTGAGTTTCTGGAGCGCGCGGGCAATGCCGTGCGCCACCGCGACCGCCTGGCCGCCCGTGCCGCCGCCGCTGACATTGGCGGAGATGTCGATCTTGTCCTTCAGGTCGACGGTGAGAAGCGGCGCATAGGCCAGCTTGGCGAAATTTTCGTGCGCGAAATACTGGTCGAGCTTGCGGCCATTGACGCTGAGTTTGCCGGTGCCGGTGGTCAGGCGCACGCGGGCTGAGGCGGTCTTGCGACGGCCGATGGTGACGATGGTGTTGGTTTCTGCGCTCATGAACGGAAGGTTTAGACAGAAATGGTCTCGGGGTTTTGCGCGGTGTGCGTGTGTTCGGGACCGGCAAAGACGCGCAGCTTGGTCAGCATCGTGCGTGCGAGTCGGTTTTTCGGCAGCATGCCCTTGACCGCATGCTCGATGACAAACTCGGGATGGCGGACGCGCTGTTCGGAAAGCTTGCGATAGGTTTCGCCGCCGACGTAACCGGAGAAAAACATGTAGCTGTTCTTTTCCTCTTTTTTGCCGGTGACGACGATTTTCTCGGCGTTTATGATAATGACGTGATCGCCGGTATCAACATGCGCGGTGTAGGAGGCCTTGTGGCGGCCACGGATGAGGTTGGCGGCTTTAACCGCCAGGCGGCCAAGCACCTGGCCCTCGGCATCGATGAGATACCATTTGGGTTGAACCGTGCTCTTGTTGGCAAGAAAGGTTTTCATGTGAAGAAAAGGGGTCGATAGCAAGAGCAGCGCGTATCGGTGTCAACCTTTTAGATGGGAGGGTAGTGTCCTAATGTGGATTTTGGTCTATTTCTTCACTTTGCGCCAAGCATAAGCTGCCCCGCTTGGCCTTAGAACAGCTTCAATCAGACCGCTGTCACGGAGCTTGTAAAACACCTTTTTCATGGTGTTTTCAGAGGTAATTCCAGTGATTTCGCGGCCTACCTTATTATAGATTTGGGGATGGGTATCAAGATATGCGATGACTGTTTCCTCTGGTGAGGCCAGAGGCTCATGCAAAATATGAACGACCACCGAGCTTTCTCGTTCTTCTATGACTGGTGGCTTGAGCTTTAATTTGTTCATGGCCGTAAACGCCGTGTTCAAGCCCTCTCCAACATCCTTGTTTGGAGCATCAGGAAACTTATTTATCATTCTTACAATTGCACCGTTTCTTGCCAGTTGTTCTGACAAAATATTTCTTACGGTAACATGCCCCGGTAGCTTTCCGGGGCTTTCAACCTCAATCCGGTTATCAAAGATGCGAATGTGGACGTCTGAAGCCACACTATAATCCCGATGCAGAAGGGCATTTGTCAGGATTTCGTGAAGTGCTTCGTGCGGATATTCGATTCTCTCGAAGCCAGTGGTTCCCAATTTTTTCATGTCCTCGACAAGCGCGATGGTTTTCTCGACGGCCGATTTGATCTGGGCATACAAATGGCCCTCTATCGTAATAGGGTCGAAAGCTAGGGTTTCTCGTGTTCCCACAGCCTCAGTCGTTTTATACCGGTAGATCTTTACCCCGCAGTGCTTGGGGATTACGGCCTGAGGTTCGCCCGAAAAAAGCAACACTCCGGCAACGGTAGGCTTCCCCCCAACAACCATTAGCTGTTTTAAGAGCCAATCTTTCGGCTTCGCGGTTGGAACGACCGTTTTCAAGAATTCCAAGAGCGGAATGGCCTCAATTAGCACCTTTGCCGGGGCAGCAACGGTTTCACTTTCAAACGAAACAACGCCCTTATCGAGTCGGAGCCGCCTTAGTTCTTCTTCGCTCTTCTGCGGAAGATTTTGTGCTCCTCTGCGCAAATAAGCAATCCTGTCGGATGCGTAGGCGATTTGCCGCGATTTTCTCACTTCGACGTGAAGCACAAGACCAGGTGCCGAAGTGCTTTTCAGGAACGTATAGTTGTAATATTGCCCGAGCGGAAAGAGCTTCTCGAAAATCTGGATATGACCATTTGCGTCCTCTGGGTTCGCAAAGCCTCGCCACATGAAAACGGTATCCCCCATCACATCAGTTTGGTCGATGCCGATATAAAGTTCTCCACCGCTGGAATTGGAGAATGCTGAAACGGTTCGTGTAAGGTTCCCGGGGGTAATCTCAATTGCCTTGAAATCCAAAAAATGACTCTCTTGGCGCGAAGTGATTAAAGATATCTGCTCTTTTCCAACTTCTACTACTTCTATCGACATAGCAGTAATGACTTACAATAGGCCGGCCAAACGCAAGCTTTTAGTTTGAAGTTACTTACAATAGGCCGGCCCTGCGTAACACATATCATGTCTCAGATTTCAATTGGCCGGCCATGCCGGATTTCAAATTAGTCGACTACCATACATAAAAAACCCGCCTCCCGATGGAGGCGGGTCAAAGGTTAAAAATACTGCGTCAGCTTAGAAGCCAATGGCGACCCCGGCGGACCACCAGACGAGATCCCTCTTGGTGCCAAGCGGAGCGTCGAAGTCGTTGGCATAGTGGGCGGCGAGCGTCAGCGTGGTATTGGGAGCCAGCTTGTAAGGCAGGCTGACATCCGCACCGGTGTAATTGTAGGATTGGTGCACGTTTTTGGTCAGGCTCGGGGTGGCATCACGCGCACTGACCGTGCCGAAATAACCGGTCAAATCGAGCTCGGTGCCGAAGCTGGCCAGCGGAAGGGCGTAACCCAGCGAGCCGAGGCCGGTGTTCTGCTTTAGCACCATGTCGTAGTAATAAAACGCGCTCGGGGAAAAACCATCGATCGTGTAAGTCACGCCAATGCCTGGTTCGAAGGAATTCCTGGCGCCATCGACATTCGTCTTTGAGGTCTTGTTGAATTCCGGGTAATCGTAATAAGTCGCGACGGCCTGGACGCTGAGATCCTTGCTCACGGCATATTTGTAACCACCGTAGAGATCGATCTCATCCTGCTCATTACGGATGATCGGCTGGCTGGTCCAGATACCGAGATCGAAATTATTCGAATCGACCTCGAGTGACGGCTGGAAGGCCTGGTCCGTGACCTTGAGGCCGCGAAAGACGTATTCCGAGGTGAAGCCAAAATTCGACGTGATGGAATAGTCGAGTTTCGGCGTGCTGAATTGGCTCGGCTCGTCTGCACGCAAGCTGGCTCCCGCAAGCAGAGCCGTGATAATGATCGCTGATGTTTTCATTGTAGTCGGTGTAGTTTGTCAGTCAGCCGGCTGTCCGGCATTAGGTGTTTGCAGGGAAGAACATGGATTTGTAAAACGCAAATTCTACTTCACCCATTGTCCGGATTGACCAAAGAAGCCCGGGCGGGTTCCGATTAGTTTATATAATTGATTATGAAAAAAATACGAAGGATCGCCGGCCTCCTCGGCCTGACCGGTGTCTTGCTCGGGGCTTTCGGCGCGCATGCGCTTAAAGCCACCCTCATCGCACGCGGTACGGCGGCTACTTGGGAAACCGCCGTGCTTTATCATCTCGTCCATGCCGTCGCGGTGTTCGCGGCCGCCGTGGCTTTGTCCAGCCCCCGTCGCTGGCTGGCCCGGGCCGCGATGAGCTGGACGGTTGGCGTCATCCTGTTCTCCGGCTCGCTTTACGCGTTCGCGCTGGGCGGCCCGCACTGGCTGGTGTATATAACACCGTTCGGTGGCCTGGCATTTCTGCTCGGCTGGAGCTTTGTCGTGGCCGACGGCGCCCTGGAAAAAAATTAAGCTATCATGAAACTGCCCGAAGATCTCCGCGCCGTCCTCGACGCGGTGCGCCGCATCGGCCGCCCCCGCCTCGTCGGCGGCTGCGTGCGCGACTGGCTGCTCGGCCTCGAGCCGAAGGACTTCGACGTCGAGGTCGCGGGCGCGACCTTCGAGCAGCTTCACGCCGCGCTCGCGCCCTTCGGCGCCACCGATGTCGTCGGCCGCAGCTTCGGCGTGATCAAGCTCCGCCTGGCGGCCGGCGAGACCGATTTCAGCCTGCCGCGCCGCGAATCGAAAACCGGCGCCGGCCATCGCGGCTTCGCCGTCGCCCCCGACCCGACGCTCAGCGACGCCGAGGCCGCCGCGCGGCGCGACTTCACGCTCAACGCCATCGCCTACGATCCCGCGGCCGGTTCAATCATCGACCCGCTCGGCGGCGTGGCCGACCTGCGCGCAAAAATCCTCCGCCACGCGGGCCCGGCCTTTGCCGACGATCCGCTGCGCGTGCTGCGCGCGTTCCAGCTCGCGGCGCGCTTCGATTTTTCGCTCGCACCCGAGACGGCCGCGCTCGGCCGCAGCATGGCGGGGACCTTCGCCGAGCTGCCTGCCGAGCGCGTGTGGGGCGAGTGGGAAAAATGGGCCGTGAAATCGGCCAAGCCCTCGCGCGGCCTCGCCGTGCTCGAGGAGACGGACTGGCTGAAACATTTTCCCGAGGTCGCCATCCTGCGCGGCACGCCACAGGAACCCGAATGGCATCCCGAGGGCGACGTTTTCACCCATACGCAGCTGTGCCTCGACGCGCTCGTGTCGCTCGCCGAATGGCAGGCCGCCGACGCATCCCGCCGGCGCTACCTCACGCTCGCCGTGCTCGCGCACGATTTTGGCAAACCCGCCACGACCGCGCGCGCCGAACGGCGGGGCCAGCTCCGTTGGGTCAGCCCCGGCCACGAATCGGCCGGCGGCCCGCTCGCGGAAAATTTTCTCGCCCGCCTCGGCGCGCCGCATGAGCTCGTCGAGTTTGTCCGCCCGCTCGTCGTCCATCACCTCGCCCACCACCACGGCCACACCGAGTTCACCGACACGAGCGTGCGCCGCCTCGCCCGCCGCCTGGCGCCCGCCACCATCGACGATCTCTCCATCGTCATGCTGGCCGACCACGGCGGCCGGCCTCCCCTGCACTCGCCCGATACGCTCGCGCGCATTGCGGAGCTTCGTGCCCGCGCCCGGGCCCTGGCCCTTGAGGCCGCCGCGCCACAATCGCTCATCCTCGGACGCCATCTCATCACCCTCGGCCTCAAGCCCGGTCCCCGGTTCAAGAAAATCCTCGAGGACTGCTTCGAGGCGCAGCTCGACGGAGCCTTCGCCGACGAGGCGGGCGGAATCGCCTTCCTGAAAAATTATTTGCGCGAACATCCGTTGGAGGTAACGTGACAAGCCTTTTGCTCTAATCCTTAACTTTCACCCGCCATGCCCGCCACCGCACCTGTCGCCACCCAGCTCACGCAGCTCGATCAACTCAAGAAATTCACCAAGGTCGTCGCCGACACGGGCGACTTCGCGAGCATCAAGGAATATGCTCCGCAGGATGCCACGACCAACCCGAGCCTGATCCTCAAGGCCGTGGTCATGCCCGAATATGCGCCGCTGATGGACAAGGCGATCAAGGATGCCGGCCCCGGCGCCTCCTCCAGCCAGGTCATCAATCGACTGCTCGTCGCATTTGGCCTCGAAATCTTGAAAATCGTCCCCGGCCGCGTCTCCAGCGAGGTTGATGCCCGCCTTTCGTTTGATCGCGACGGCAGCATCGCCGTGGCCCACGAGATTATCGGCCTTTACGAAAAAGCCGGCATCGGCCGCGAGCGCATCCTCATCAAGGTCGCCTCGACCTGGGAAGGCATCAAGGCCGCCGAGCAGCTCCAGAAGGAAGGCATCAACTGCAACCTCACCCTGCTCTTCTCTTTCCCGCAGGCCGTCGCCTGCGCCGAAGCCGGCGTCCGTCTCATCTCACCTTTCGTCGGCCGCATTCTCGACTGGTATAAAAAGAGCACCGGCAAGACTTACGCCGGCCATGAAGACCCCGGCGTGACCTCCGTCGCGAAAATCTACACCTACTACAAAAAGTTCGGCTACAAGACCGAGGTCATGGGCGCGAGCTTCCGCAACAAGGACGAAATCCTCGAACTCGCCGGTTGCGACCTGCTCACCATCAGTCCCTCGCTCCTCGGCGAACTCAAGGCCTCGAACGACCCGGTCGTCCGCAAGCTCAACCCCGACACCGCGAAGGACGCCGACTTCAAGAAAGTCACCTTCGACGAGAAAGCCTTCCGTTTCGCGCTCAACGAAGACCCCATGGCCACCGAGAAAACCGCCGAGGGCATCCGCGTCTTCTCGGCCGACATTGTGAAGCTCGAGCAGCTCATCGCGCAAAAGCGCGGTTGAGAGAGCGGGGCATTTGAGATCTCAGATTTGAGATGGCGAAAGCACGCACCTTGGATTGTCATTCCGAGCCGTGCGAGGAATCTCTGCTATTCTTGTCGATTTCAATTTCGGAGATTCCTCGCACGGCTCGGAATGACAAAATACAGGATGTGTCGCAAGTACATGCCGATGTGCCAACTAAATCGAGAATGCTCTAAAGCCACGGCAACCAAGCGTCGGGGATCCGCCGTCGCCCATCGACTGGCTCAGGGCCTTGAGCTTGTCGAAACGGCTAAAGCTATGACGGACAGGTAAACCCCGACCTACAATAAAACCGCGGAGGCGTAGGCGGCGGATGATTCCCGATCTGCGAACCGTGACGAACTGGCTTTACCTTGGCCCGGATAAATAAGGTAGATGAAGAGCAAACATAACAGCGCAGCCGGCAAAATAAGCCGCCGGACCAGGCGATTCGTCCTGGCGATGAGGGCTTCGTCCAACTTCAACCAGGAAAAATCCACCAGCCAGCGCACGCCCCGGGTGTAGGCTTCCGGGCCGGTCAGCGAGAACCACCGATAGTCATCGGGAATGAAGCCCTCCGCCGCCAGTTCGCGGATGAAACATGCCTTGCGGTGATCGGAAAATGTATCGGCAGTGGCACGAATCGTTATTTCACCCGCCGATTCTTCCACCCGGACCAGCGTATAATCCAGTTCGATGAAGCAGAACTCAAAGGCTCGGGATTCTCTGGGGATGGATTTCATGTGCCAACATGACTTGGGCTTGCTATGCACAGTGTAACGCATCCTGTCACATAGTCTAATAAAAACCTGCAGCGGATGCATTAAGAAATCGCTAATGCCGGGTTGAAAGAAGAGCGCAGCAGCTTATTTGCATTCAGAAGCCTCTGGCTTGTCATTCCGAGCGAAGAGAGGAATCTCAGGTCGCATCTTTCATGGTGCGCCTTTAGCTTTCTCTTGTCATTCTGAACGAAGTGAAGAATCCAGTTAGATAGCGCCAAGCCCCGCTGCGTCATTTCACTGGATTCTTCGCTGCGCTCAGAATGACTTAGGTATTCTCTGGTTTTGAAGTGTATGCCCATACGAGATTCCTCGCTTTGCTCGGAATGACAAAAAAAGAAAACATTCATCGCCGGCCGGTCCGTGCTTTTCAGTGGGACCTCGCCCGCCAGGTTGAACGGCTGGATTTTCTGCTGAAGTGGCTGCCGCGCTATGCGCACTGGGGTTACGAGGAGCTTTACCTCCATCTCGAGGATGCCGTGGAATTTCCCAGCCTGCCCGGCGTGGCGCGACGCGACGCCTATTCGCAAAAGCAATTTGCGCGCCTCGTCGATGCCGCCACCCGCGTCGGCATTCGTGTCGTGCCCATCGTCAACCTGCTCGGCCACACGCAATATCTCATCAAGACCCCCGATCTGCGCGACCTCAACGAACTGCGCGCGCCCGACGGATCACCGCTGGAGCGCGGCCAGATCTGCCCGCTGCATCCGCGCACGCTCGAGGTCGCGGAGAAACTGCTGCGCGACATCGCGCCCTTCTGCACCGCCGGCCTCGTGCATACCGGCCTCGACGAATCATTTCACATCGGGAAATGCCCGCGCTGCCGCGAAGAAATTGCCCAAATAGGCCTGGCCGCACATTTCGCCGGGCACGTGTCCCGCCTGCACGCGCTCACGAGCAAGCTCGGCCTGCGCATGGCCCTGTGGGCCGACATGTTTTACTACATTCCCGAGGCCATCGCCCAACTGCCGCGCGACGTCGTCGCCTTCGAATGGTATTATTATCCCTTCGCGCGCCGGCCGCGCGTCGAGCTGTTCAACTTCACCGAGGCCGATCTGGCCGCGCAGTTCAAACAGAACGACATCGCCTTCTACGGCTGCCCGATGAATGGCGCATTCCGCTGGGAGCCGCTGCCCAGTTTCAGTGAGCGGCTGGAAAACATTAAGTCGTGGTGGCGCTACGCCTACCGCACCGGCGCCGAGGGATTTCTCGTCAGCTCATGGGAGCCAAACCGCCTCGCGATCGAACTGACGACGGCGATCGACGCCGCGGCCGCGGGCTTGTGGCTCGAGCCGCACATCACCGAACCGGGCAAGATGCTCGCCCGGGGATTCGAGCGGGTGTTTGGCCGCACAGGCAAATCCGCCGCGCATACCGCCTTGGCCGCGGACAAATTTCCGTTCAGTGGTTATCCGCGCTGGCAAATCAACGACCGCTGGGACGTGCTGGCGACGGATTCGACCTTGCTCACCGCAGGCGGCGCGCGAGCCGCAACCTACGCCCGCGAAGAATCATCGCTGCGTGCGCTGGCGAAGTCGGCGGGCAAGTTGCCACCCGCGCTCGGTGCGAGCCTGCAGTTCCGTCACTATCTCGCGCAACGCGACCGGTTCGTGCGCGCCGCCGCCCAATCGGTTTTCCTGGCACGGCGCCACCTCGCCGATGGGAAAACACCGCTCGCAGCAAAAGTCCTCGCCCAGGCCGGGCGCGATGCGGCCCAGCTCGAATCAGAATTAAAAAAAGCGCGCCGGGCCGCGCGCACGATGTGGCAGCGCTCGCGCGATCCACGACAATACGGGCCCAACGAGGAAATGCTCACGCGCGACGCGACGCGGCTGCGGGCCTGGCGCGCCTGGTTGCGGCGCGCACAAAAAAATCCCGCACTGGCCCAGGGCGCGACGCCGGTCTGCGGACGCTGGCAGTTGCAGTTTGCCGTGCACAATTTCGCGCCCGCCCTGCAAAAAATCGTCGTCGAACAACAAGGCCCCGACGGTTCATGGAAAGCATTGCACAGCGTGTTCACCATCGAGTTCAAGGCCGCCGCCGCCCAACCCCGCTCCAAGATAGTGCGGGATATCTCCGTGCCGGTCGATGCGGCGGACGCACGACTGCGCATCGCCGTGCGCGGCCTGGGACAAGTTGCCGTCAGCGGCATCACGCTCACCGATGGTGTCAGTGCGCAATCCCCGGCGGGTTCGCGCAAAAAAATAGTTCTCGGACTACCCGCACCCCACAGCGGCTTCCCTTCCATCAACTGGGAGCACAATGCCGGCGAGGTTGAGATGGATTTGAGCCGTGTTTAAGCAAACCAGATTTGAACCGCAGATGAACGCGAATGGGCACGGATGACTTTTTGTCATTCCTAGCCGAGCGAGGAATCTCCCTGCTGAGCTGCTTCCCTTTACTCGCGTTCATTCGCGTCCATTCGCGGTTTCCCACGGTTTGAATCTATTTTACGGATCGAAATTTGCCTCACGCAAAGGCGCCAAGCACACAAAGGAGAGCCTTACGTTTTGGCCAACTGGCTTCCGGGCTTCCTCCTTAAAAGGCCAAGTTCCTAAATTTCCCCGGCAAGTTTTGCCTTTAGTTCGCGCGCTTTGGCCAGCGCCGTTTCCACCTCCGCGGCGCGCACGGTGAAGTGGCCCATCTTGCGGCCGGGACGCGGCTCGCGCTGGCCGTAAAGGTGCAGCTTGGCCTTCGGCTCGGCGAGGATCGCGGCCCAGTCCGGCTCGCGTCCGTCGCGCCACAGGTCGCCGAGCAGGTTCACCATCACCGTCGGTTCGCGCACGCCGGCCGGCCCGAGCGGCAGGCCGCACACGGCGCGCACCTGTTGCTCGAACTGGCTCGTCTCGCCGCCGTCGATCGACCAGTGGCCGCTGTTGTGCGGGCGCGGGACCAGTTCGTTGACGAGCAGCACGCCCCGGTCGGTGAGGAAAAGCTCAACCGCGAGCAGGCCGACCACGCCGAGTTTTTGCGCGAGGTCGGACGCGAGCTGTTGCGCTTCCGCGGCCACAGCGGCGCTCACGCGCGCGGGCACGATGGAAAAATCCAGGATATTCCGGGCGTGGATGTTCTCTGAAAGGGGAAACGCTCGGAGCTCCCCGCGCTCCGTGCGCGCGACGATGACGGACAGCTCACACGCGAAATCCACCCAGCGCTCGACCACGCAACGCCGGCCGCGAAAAATCGCCTCCGCCTGCTCGAGGTCCGTGTCGTCCGTGATTTTCATCTGTCCCCGTCCGTCGCGGCCGAAGTCGGCCGTCTTTACGACACAGGGCCGGCCGACGCGCGCGACCGCCGCCGCCACGTCGCCATCGAGCGCCTCGGCGCAAACCGCATGGGGAAACTTGTTCTGCCCCAGCCAGTGTTTCTCTCGCTGGCGGTTCTGGCAGATGTGCAACACGTCCGGCGAAGGATGCAGCCGCGTCGCGGCCGCGAGCGCGCGCAGCGATTCGACCGGGATGTTTTCAAACTCGCACGTCACGACCGCGCAGTCGCGGGCAAAGGCGCGCAGCGCGGCAAGGTTGTCGTAGGATGCGTTGGTCTCCTCGTTCGCGACGGCGTCGGCCGGGCCGCCAGCCTGCGGCTCGAAAACGTGGACGCGATAGCCAAGGGTCTGCGCCGCCTGCGCGAACATGCGCCCAAGCGGCCCGCCGCCGAGCACGCCGATGGTCTGGCCGGGATGGATCATGGCGGCGGCGGCCTCGCCGCCGAACGCCGAACGTCGAACGTTGAACTCTGAACGTCGAACACTGAAGGCTGAGAGGTGGGACGCCCCGCTCTACCGTTCTTAATTGCGATCTGAAATAGCCAGACAGGCCTGAATTCGGAGTTCAACGTTCAGCGTTCGGAGTTCAGCGTTCGACGAAGTCGCAATCCGCGCGCCGCCTACGGCAACTTCGCCTCGAGCACTTTTTTCGTCTGGTTCGCGCGGAAATCGTCGACCGCCTTTTTGATTTTCTCATCGCCGAACGCGAGGATGGCGCCGGCAAAGAGCGCGGCGTTGATCGCGCCGGGTTTGCCAATGGCGAAAGTCGCGACGGGCACTCCGCCCGGCATCTGCACCATCGAGAGCAGCGAATCGAGGCCCTTCAGCGAAGCCGATTCCATCGGTACGCCCAGTACCGGCAGAGGAGTGAGCGCCGCAGCCACGCCCGCGAGATGCGCCGCGCCGCCCGCGGCGGCGATGATGACCTTGAGCCCGCGCTTTTCGGCGCTCGTGCCCCATTCAAACATGAACTGGGGTGTCCGGTGCGCGCTGATCACGCGTTTTTCGTAGGAGACGCCGAGCCCGTCGAGCGCCTGCGCGCAATGCTGCATCGTCTCCCAGTCCGAGGTGCTGCCCATTATGATCCCAACCAGAGGATTCGCCATGCCCAAAATCCGTAAGGCCAAAGGCCAAAGGGGCAAGTCCGAAGCGCGGTGCGCTGCCGCGCATTTGAAATCTCAAATCTGAGATTTGAGATGTAGGCCGCCAGCCGGCGGCCTACAACTGCACCGGCAGGCCGATCTCGATGATCTGCGTGGGCAAAATCTGGTAGTAATCCTTCACCGGGGTGGCGTTGCGGCTGAGAAAGCCGTAAAACCTCTTCTCCCATTCCCACATGCGCGCGTTTCCGCCGGTGATGATCATTTCCCGGTTAAAGAAAAAGGTGGTTTCCTGCAGCTTGATGGGCACGCCGAGCGCCTGGATTTTGGCGATCATCATGCTCACATCGGGCGATTCCATGTAGCCGAAGCAGCCGATGGCGCGCCAGACCCCTTCGCCGAGATCGGCCAGCGTGAGGCGTTCCTCCTCGGGCACCAACGGCACTTCCTTCGCCGTGATGGTGAGAAGCACGACGGTTTTTTGCAGGGACTTGTTGGCCTTGAGATGGTGCAGGAGCGCGAGGGGCGTGCCCTTTGGCGTGCCGGCCATGAAAACGGCGCTGCCGGGCACGCGCACAATGGATTTGCTCTTGGCGATGCTCGACAGCTCGAGCTCGGTGATGGCGCCGCTGTAAACCTTCTCGACGATCTCGTTGCGGCCGCTTTTCCAGGTGTGCATGACCGCCAGCACGCCGAGGGCCATGGTGAGCGGCAGCCAGCCGCCGTCGGCGATTTTGTGGAGGTTGGAACCGAAAAAGGCGAGGTCCACGATAAGAAACGCCGTGCACAACGGCACGGTCCTCCACCACGGCCAGTTCCAGCAGAAGCGAGTCACGCGATAAAAGGCAAAGGTTGTCACCGCCATCGTGCCGGTGACGGCGATGCCGTAGGCGGCGGCGAGATTGGCGCTGGAACGAAACCCGAGCACGACCGCCAGCGCGCCGATGGCCAGCATTTCATTCATCAGCGGCACATAAATCTGTCCCGAGCGATCCCGGTTGGTGTAGATGATTTTCAGGCGCGGAAAAAAGCCGAGCTGGATGGCCTGGCGGGCGAGTGAATACGTGCCCGAGATGAGCGCCTGGCTGGCGATCACGGCGGCCACGATGGATAGGATGACCAGGCCGAGCCGGAGCGTGCCCGCAGGCGCGAGTCCGAAAAACGGATCGAGATCCGGCGTGTTTTTATGGGTGAGCAGCAGCGCCCCCTGGCCGAAATAATTCAACAGCAGGCCAGGGCAGGCCACGCCAAACCAGGCCCAGCCGATGGCCTGCCGACCAAAATGCCCAAGATCGGCATAGAGCGCCTCCGCGCCGGTGATGCACAGCACGATCGCGCCGAGCAGTTCGGCGATCGTTCGATAATCCGGATGCGAAAAAAGCAGCGCCAGGCCGTAGCGCGGATCGAGCGCGTGCCAGACCTGCGGCGCGTGAATGATCTGCCGGGCGCCCAACACCCCGAGGGTCACGAACCACACCAGCATGATCGGGCCAAAGACACTGCCAATGACCTTGGTTCCCTTGTATTGAAACCAGAACAACACGCCGAGAATCACGCAGGCGATGACCACGATGGTGTTGGTTTCGATGCTTGGGTTGAAACTCGTGAAGCCCTCCGCCGCGCCAAGCACGGAAATGGCCGGGGTGATCACACCGTCGCCGAACAGCAGCGCCGCGCCGATCAGGATGATGATGGTGACGATGCCCAGACCGCGGCGGCCGGTGCGCTCACGATCGCCGTAGCAGAGGGCGAGCAACGCGAAGATGCCGCCTTCGCCGTGGTTGTCGGCGCGGGTGACATAGAGCATGTATTTGAAGCTGACCACAAACATCAGCGCCCAGAACATCAGCGACAGTATGCCCAGGATCCCGTCCGTGTATTCGACCGATTGCGGCACGTGCTTGATGCACTCGCGCATGGTGTAGAGCGGGCTCGTGCCGATGTCGCCAAAGACGATGCCGAGCGCGCCGAGCGCGAGCCCAAGCTGGACACGGGACTGCGGGGTGGAACCGGCGGAGACTTGCATAAGCTGGAGCTATGGTTGGAGAAGTCGTGGGGTTGTCCATGCTGTTCTCGCCGATTTTTACTGCGGGCGCCAGTCAATCGGCGCAAAGGCGGTTCGCGAATGGCAGACGGGGCCCTTTTCCGTTGCATGGACTAAGATCGGCCGGTGCTTTTCCCGGCCATTCCAAATGGACAAAAAATCGGCCCGTCGAAACGGGCCGATCGCTAACAACTCATCTAACTTTGGTTTCGGTCAAAGTGCCGTGGGCCCGCGCTCCTGGGTGCGAATCCTCACCACGTCTTCCATCGGGCTGATGAAGATTTTGCCATCGCCGATTTTCCCCGTGTTGGCCGCCTTGGTGATCAATTTGATAGCCTGTTCAACGACCTCGTCGGCGAGGACCACCTCGAGTTTCACCTTGGGACGGAAATCCACCGCGTACTCACTGCCGCGATAGACTTCGCTATGTCCTTTTTGACGACCATATCCTTTTACCTCGGTCATGGTCATGCCAATGATGCCAGCTTCCGTGAGAGCCGCCTTTACCTCATCCAGCTTGAACGGATTAATAATGGCTTCGATTTTTTTCATATATTTCTCTTCTAAGACTTAAAGGGGAGGCGCTCACGCGCCTCCCCCTCGTCAATGATTTGACTAGTGATCTGGTTAATTAGCGTGGGCGGAAGAAGTAACCTGTTCGGGATAGGCCGTGCCGCCATGTTCATGGACGTCGAGACCTTCGAGCTCCCCTTCCTTGGATATGCGCAGGGTGCCCGTCAATTTCACTGCGTACATAAGGATAAAGGAGACAATAAGCACCGAGCCGCCAATGGCTGCGTTGCCCTCAATCTGGGCGATCAACTGGTGCCAGCCACCGCCATAGAACAGGCCGATAACCGGGGAGGAGTTGTCAGCCCCGGTTGGCGTCGGGCATCCGAATTGCCCCGTGGCGAAGAGGCCAAGGCTCCAGGTTCCCCAGATGCCAGCCGCGCCGTGGACAGGCCACGCGCCGCAAGGATCGTCGATGCGGAGGTATTCCAAGAGATCCGTGGCCAGGATGACGACGACTCCCGCCACCGCGCCGAGCAGAATGGCGCCGAGCGGTGAAACCCAATAGCATGGGCAGGTAATCGCCACCAAGCCAGCGAGCAAGCCGTTGAGGGTCGCACCGCAGTCCCATTTCTTGGAGCGCGGATAGACAAACAGGAGCGCGGCCAGGCCGCCTGAGCAAGCAGCGAGAGTCGTGTTAGTCGCGACCCGGGCAACGCCCTGGAGATCCATGGCCGAGAGCGTGCTGCCAGGATTGAACCCGTACCAGCCGAACCACAGGATCACGGCACCAACGGACGCAATCGTCATATCGTGGCCGGGCATGGGCCCGCCGCCATCACGCTTAAACTTACGTCCAAGCCGCGGTCCCAAGACAATGGCACCCGCGATGGCAACCATGCCACCAATGGTGTGAACCACGGTCGAACCCGCAAAGTCGTGGAAGGGAGTGGAAAGATTATTCAGCCAGCCGTCCGGACCCCACGCCCAGTGGCCAAAGATCGGATAGATAAAACCGCTGACCCCGATGCTGTACCAGAGGTCGCCCCAGAATCCGGTGCGGCCGAGCATGGCGCCCGAGGTGATCGTCGAGCAGGTATCGGCGAAGGCGAACTGGAAGAGGAAGAATGCCAGGGTGGCAACGCCGGTTGTTTCGTAGGTGTCGCCAAGGTGCTGCAGGAAATACCACGTGTGGCCGGAACTGTCGCCCCAGCCAATAAAGCCATTGCCGTGGCCAAACATCCAGGCAAAGCCCCAGGCATAAAAGAGAATACCGCACAGGCAGGTATCGACGATGCCTTCGAGAAGCACGTTCACCGTTTCCCGGGTGCGTGCGAAACCGGCCTCAAGGAACATGAAGCCCGCTTGCATGAAAAACACGAGGAAGGCCGTGACCAGCACCCACATGGTATTGATCGGGTTGACGTAGGCAGGCGTGGTGTCCGCCGGTGCGGCGGCGGGAGCCGCCGGAGCTGCTGCGGCCGCAGGCGCAGCCGCGGGGGCCGGAGTGGCGGCGGGTGCGGTTGCTGTCGCCGCGGCCGGAGCGGTCTGCGCATGGGCCTTGGGCGCCGAGCCCAGGTAAAGCGAGACGCAGAAGATCACGAGGAAACACAATCCGAGCCCGAGCATTTTTCCGCCAAAGATCGCGTAGAACAACGTGCGTTGTTCCGGATCCTTCATCTTGTTAATAAACTTTTTCATGTTTTAAGTTTTTATTTGTTGTTTGGTAGTTTTATATAGCTGACAGTTGAGTGCACTCAGAAGAGGCCCGGCTTGAGCCGCAGGGAAGCGCTCCTTCAGGGAGCGCCGTGCGAAGCCAATTCGAGCTTAGGATGGATTGGATTGTCATGAGGATGGGTCCGCAGGCCTCCCGGCTAAAAACTGCATAATCGGGAAGTGCTAACCTATCCTCCAATTTAGCAATGCCGATGCCATCCGGGATGAATTGATTATTAACAAAAAGATATAACTTATTAATTATTTTAAGCGCGGTTATAGACACACAGTTCCGCAGGGTAATTGTGTATAGTGAACCGGCCCTCTGGCCGCCACTCGTCACCGCGCACATTGCCAAGCCTGGGAAAACCCCGGCGGAGCTGGCTTTCTTTCGCCAAGGTGGTTCAACTAAAACGGTAGCTGAAATGCCCCTTGGTTTGTCATTCTGAACCCGTTCGATAAACTCAGGGCCTGAGCCTGTAGATTCGGCGAAGTGAAGTACCGAGCGAAGCGACAGTTTGCCATCCACTTGGACAGGGCCAACACTCGCAGCGTAAGCTCACTGGATGTCAGACTGTCGGCCTTCGACCTCGGTACTTCGCTACGCTCAGAATGACATGGGGCTCCGAAAAAACCGCGCCAGGCTTCCGCCGTCGCCCATCGACTGGCTCAAGGCCTTGAGCCGCTTTCGCCATGCAAAAAACGGGATTGGCGCCTGAACGGCCGATCCCACGAACCAGAATCACGGCAAACGCATATGGGATGCCATTTAACATTCCCTTAATGTCTCTTGTGGAATGATTGCTGCTATTTTATATTTTAGGTTAACGAAATTATGTACGAAGGTAAGCAAACCCGCCGGGTCACCCGCAGCATCATTTGGGATTACGTCGAAGTCTTGGGCGTCATTGCCCTCGTCACCACCGGTGGATGCCTCACACCCCTGAGCTATCATTCAGTGGGGTTTATATATTTGTTTGCGGTCATCGTGCTTAGCCTGCGCGTCAGGCGGTGGCCGGTCCTGGTTGGGATCCTGGCCAGCGGCCTGGCCTGGGATTTTGCCTTTGTGCCGCCGCGGCTCTCGTTTTCCATTCTTCACTTCGACGACACCCTGTTGCTGTGCGGCTATTTCGCGGTGGCCTTGATCATCGGCCGCCAGCTGGCGGTCCTGCGCTCCGCCGATGATCGGGCGAAGCTGTTCGCGGAATCTGAGCGCATGCATCAAACCTTGCTCGACAGCGTGGCGCACGAGCTAAAGACGCCGATCGCGGTTTTTCGCTCCGCCGTGGACCAGCTCAGCACGAATGAGCCCGCCAAGCGCGAATATTTGATGGGAGAAATCCAGATCGCCTTGCAGCGCCTGGATGGCCTCGTGGCGAATTTGCTCAACCAGGCCCGCCTGGAATCAGGCATGCTGAAACCGCAGCTCGATTGGTGTGATGGCCGCGATCTCGTGGCCGCCGCTTGCCGGGCCGTGGGATTTCGGCTCAAGGGTCGCTCGGTCGCGATCAAAATTCCTTCCGATTTCCCGATCTTCCAGGCCGATGCCGTACTCATGGAGCAGGCGATCGCCAATCTGCTGTTGAATGCCGCCGTCCATACTCCCGCGCCGGGACGAATCCAGGTGGAGGGAGGATCGAGCGAGGATTCCAAGCAGGTGTTCATCGCCGTGACCGATGAAGGCCCGGGGGTGTCCGACGAATTACGCGCCAGACTCTTTGAGAAGTTCAGCCAAGGACCCTCGAGCCGGAAAAGCGGGCTCGGCCTGGGGCTTTCCATTGTTCGTGGATTCATGCGCGCACAAGGCGGAGATGTCTCGGTCGAATCACCGCCGCAAGGCGGCGCCCGGTTCACGCTTTTCCTTCCGCTCGCGAAATATCAAGCTGTGCCAAACGAATGAATGACGAACGCAAAGCCGATGTCCTTTTGGTCGACGACGAGGAACAGATTCGCCGCCTGCTGCGCTGCACCCTGGAGGATGATGGCTACAGCGTGCGGGAAGCCGCGACCGGCCGCATCGCCTTGGGCGAAATCGCCCTCCAAGAGCCCGGTTTCATGATTTTGGACCTGGGTCTTCCCGACACGTCCGGAATCGAGGTTCTGCGGACCATGAGGCTCCATTGCTCGGCGCCGGTTCTTGTCCTCACCGTCCTCGGTCATGAGAAAAACAAAATCGCGGCGCTGGATGCCGGCGCTGACGATTACCTCGTCAAGCCCTTCCGGAGCGGAGAACTGCTCGCCCGGGTGCGCGCGCTTTTGCGCCGGGTCCAGGCGCCCTTGACGGTCGGCAGCCAATTCGTTTTTGGTCGGATCCAAGTCGATTTGGTTCGCAGCCGGGTCCTCTGCGACGGACGGCTGGTTAAGTTGACCAACTTGGAATACAAACTCTTGCGCCTGCTGGTCATTAACCACGACAAGGTTTTAACCCACCGCTATATCCTCAACGAACTATGGGGACCGCAAGCGACGGAATATACGCACTACTTGCGCGCCTATATCTTGCGGTTGCGCAAAAAACTGGATGACGCCGTGGATTCAACCGGCCATTTCCAAACAGAATCCGGGGTTGGATATCGATTCGTGAGCAAGCCTGAGCTCGGCGAAAGCGTGCTATAACTGCATAGCCAAAAAAATCGGCCCGTCGAAACGGGCCGATCACAAAACAACCCAGTTAATCTTGGTCTCGGCCAAAGTGCCGGCGGCCAAGAACCCGCGGCTCTAAGTTTATCACCCAAAGAGAAGGGCTCCGTCGCTATGACGACGGAGCCCGAGAGACCATCCTAACTACAAGAATTTAGGCGTTGGACTTAGGTCGTCACGGGTTTTTCCGTGAGGAAGACTTCTTTTCCACGCTTCTTGCTGTTACCCATGAGATAGATGAGTCCGTAGATGCCCCAGACCGCGGCCACACCCAGTGCGATGAAGGGTTCTTTGGGGCTCATGCCGGGCACAAAGAACGGACCAACCAGGTAGAATATCATACAGAGGAGATTGGCCACGAGGCCGAACAGCGGAATGGCTTTGTGCTTAAAGAAGTTGTGCATGTGGTGTTCGTGGAAGGCGACGATCGCAATCACGCAGCTCATCATGTAGAGCAGGAACGTGCCAAAGTTGCTGATCAGGGTGATCAAGAGCAGGCTCTGGGGAATCTTGCAGGCGGTTTCGTAGCTCAGCTTGTGCGTGCCGATTGAATACCAGAAGTTGTGGGGCAGGCCTTGGACCGTGGCATTGTAGGCGTCCTTGGTGCCACCACTGACGGCCGGGCCGCAATAGTAGGTCGCCACGGTCGCGCAGCCCAGGAAGGCGGAGATAATGGCCAGCGTCCAAATGGCCTTGTGCGGAGTGGCGTTCTTGCCGTGAAGGAGACCGAAGTGGGAAGCGACTTCCTCGTCGCGACCCATGGCATACGTCACGCGGGCACCGGTGGACAGACAGCTGAGAGTGGTGCCGATGAGGGCGAGGAACACCGTGAAGGCCTGGACCATCATGAACCAGTAACCAGCCCGGGGGCTGCCGAAAGCCCATGCGCCGATCAACTGCATCATGTCACCGAGTGGCGCCGCGCTGCTCGAGGCATTGGCGGTCGCGCCATAGCCGCTGTGCATGTAATAGTTGGTGGCGAAGTATTCCAAAAGGTAGCAGAATCCACCCTGGATGACGAGCGAGAGAATGATGGCTTTGGGAATATCTTTCTTTGGATTCTTCGCCTCTTCACCCATGGAACTGACGGATTCGAAACCCACCAGGATGAGGATGGCGACACCCGCTTGGATCAAAATGTAGCTGAACCTGTGCGGTGCGATGACGGAAGCAGCGGACGGGTGGTAATTATAAGTCTGGACGCCCTTGTCGTCCGTGGTGATTCCACCCTTGTAGCTGAGCAGGAAAGGTTCCGGGACGGCCTTGACCACGCCCGCCGGAAGCGTCGCGGGAAGCTTGCCATCACTGTCAGTCGGAACCACGGTGGTGAAACTGCCATCGCTGCCAGTAATGGGCTTCCCGGTGGCATCAGCTGCGACGTAAATGGGAACCGACGCGCCAGAGGAATCGACCTTGGGCAGGGTCGCGTTGGGATCCTGAATTTGTTTCGTGGCGTCTTTTGGATCGGGGATCGTCTTGGTAGTGTCGAAGATTGTATCTTGGACGTAATTTACGGGCACTCCGGCCGAGTCCAGCACATAGGCGTTCGAGCCTTCGGGGTGTCCCGCGCGGTGAGCGATGGCCATGGCCGAAAAGATCAGCAGCGCGGTGATTTGAATGATGTTAATGGCCGCATTCACACCCGTGGTGCCACCGACGCCGCGGAAAGCGATGTAAGCCACGCCAAAGGAGAAGATGAAGGAGAAGCCGAACATAAAGATCGGGCTGGGATAGCCGGCCGAGAACGTGTTGGGCCAGATCTCACCGAGAATGTATCCGACAATCAGACCCGTCACGCCCACCATCACGCCGGGATAGACCCAGTAATAAAGGTGGCTCGCCCAGCCGACCATGAACTTCGAGACACGGGCCCACTTGAACGCTTGTTTCTTCGAAAGAAACGCTTGTTCGGCAAAGAAGTAAGAGGAACCGGCGCCAGGATAGAGCTTGGAGAGCTCGGCGTAGGCTACGGCCGTGGCCAAGCACAAGCAGAGGGCGGCAATAATGCCGAGCCACATGGACATGCCGGCACCGGGCGCGCCGTAAAGACATTGCTCGCCGAAGGTGAGCCAAAGAAAAGCGCCGGGCGCGATCAGCGCCATGGCGTTGGAAGTGAGGCCGGTCAGGCCCAAAGTGGCCTTCATGGCTGGCGTGGAGGATGGAGCGTCTGGCATGGTTCGAGTGGATTTAAGTTTTTCTAGGCGATTGGTCGTTTGATCGTTGAACGCACTGCGGAGGCAGGGCTTGGGTTGGCTTGAGAACAAGGCAGGCAAATGCCTACCCCGGTCAGTCGCTAAGCAGGTTAAATGCCAATTAATTTTCCTTTAACGATAAATCTCATTAAATTGACGAACCTTTAATGCGAGGCCGTGGCATGTAAGCCGCTAATTTGGTGGGCGTTAGCAGTCACAATCCTCCCCGTCGGCCGCCTTAAAATCACCTTAATCACCCTTGTGATGCCCGTGGTTTCAATGCCGGTCGATGCCACAACGCCGATTCAACCCGCAACCCGCTAAAAACATGCCAGAAGCTCCTTCCTCAACACCGACCATGAAACCCACCTTGGGTCTCACTGGTTTGACCGTCAATGCGATGGCCCTGATCGCGCCCGGCGCCTTCCTGTGGCTGACCTACGAAGAACAATGCCTTTACGGCGCCCCAGCCGCAGGCTGTGCGATGTTTTTCGGCTTTTTCGTTTCCCTGCTGCTGTGCTACGCCACGGCCATCAGCTATGCCGAGCTGTCCAAGCTCTATCCCGGTGCCGGCTCGTCTTATCTTTATGCTGAGCAGGCATTCTTATCAAAATCAAAAGCCTTCAAGTGGGCCCGTGTAATCAAGTTTTTCACCGGATGGACCAGCCATTTGTATTATTGGGCTTATCCCGGCCTGATGGTTGGAGTAACGGCGTTGCTCGTCGGCTATCTGGCTGGACTCCTCATGCCTAACACGTTCAGCGGCATTTATAACAGCCCGCTGCTGATGTACTTGTTCTGCATCGTTTTTGCCATCGGCGTCAGCTATATCGCCTATCGCGGTGTGGTCGGCAGTGCGATGGTCAATATCGCGATCAACGTCATCCAGATCACCGCGTTGATGGTCTTTGCCATCATTGCCATCGCCTACCGGGTGAACCATAAGCAGGGCGACGTCGCCTATCACCTGTCCAACGGTGTCGCAGTGAACTATCAGGTTGCTCAAACCAATGTTTTGGACGCCAACAACAAGCCGATACCGGTCCTCGATGCCAAGGGCAATCCCACGAAAAACGCCGACGGGACTCCGGCCTATCAGCAGCAAGACGCCCAGGACGCCAACGGCAACCCCACTCCGGGCGACGCCAACGGCAACGCCGTGGCCCTGGACAAGGCCGCACCCTTCACGATTGATTACAAGGACGGCGCTTGGACCACCGATTCCAACAACAACCCGCAGTTCAATTACCATCCGACGATCACGTCAGTCGTTTCTCCGCACAAATTCAGCTTCGTTTTTGTGCAAGCCTGTATCGCGATCCTCTGCTTGGTCGGTTTCGAATCGGTGACCGCCATGGGCGAAGAGGCCAAGAATCCGAAGAAAGACATCCCGTGGGCCATTCTACTGTCGCTCACCATTCAGGGCGCGATCTGCTACCTGTTCGAGTATTTTGCCACCAACTACCTGCTCAATAGTGGCTACAATATGTCTTCGGCGGGTGCCTCGAGTGCGCCCATCGGCGACCTGATGGTCATCACCGGCACCTGGCTCTTCGGCAGCGCAGCCGCCGGCAAAGCCTACATGCTCGTCCAGGCATTCACGGTGTTTCTCGCGTTGATCGGCACCACCCTGGCCTGCCTGAGCACCGGCGCCCGCGTGACCTTTGCCATGGGCCGCGATAATGAGGTGGGGGAACACTTCGGTGCGCTCCACGGCAAGAACCTGACGCCGCACAAGGCGATCTGGACGCTGTGCATCCTGTCCATCATCATCGGCATGATCACCGTGACCACCTATCTGGGCGGCTCCACTCCGGCAGCTTTGGACAAACACAATATCTGGTATAGCTTCGGCATTTTTAGCCCGGCCACCTATACGTGGATTCCAAACTCCCTGCTGATTGTCACATTGATCAGCAACTTGGGCACGTTCCTCCTCTACATGACCACCTGCATCGTGGCGATGGTGGCCTTCCGCCAACACCATATGTTCCACGGGATCAAGCATGTGGTCATTCCACTCTTCGGCTTGCTCGCCAATTTCAGCTGCATGTTGTTCTACCTCATCGGGCCGTTCTCTGTTGCCGGCATGAGCTGGCATGAACCTTACATTGCGCTCGGAGTGTCGCTATTGTGGATCGTCGGCGGATTCGTTTACTTCGCCATGAAAAGCAAATCCAGGGGCAAGGAAATGTTCCTAACGTCAAAACCGGCGGTATCCGCCTAAGCGAACTTAGCACCGCAAAACCTTCAGGCTCCGCTTGCGCTTCGCGCGGCGGAGCCTTTTTATTGGCGCCTCCATCCCATGCGACTGCGTTACGCCAAACTCTCCATCACCGGCCCGATCCGGCCGATCAATGAAGACTGGATTGATTTCTGGGAACCGCAGGATCCGCTCGCGCGCGAAAAGCAAGGCAGCGTGGCCCTGCTCGCCGACGGCGTCGGCGGACACGACCGCGGCGAAGTGGCCAGCCGCATGGCGGTCGAGGAAGGGATGAAGGTGTTTCAAAACGCCGCGACCGAGCTGGCACCCTACGAGGTGTTGCGCCGCATGTTCATCGCCGCATGCTCGAGTGTGTACGACGCCGCGCTGGCCAAGCACAGCCAGATGGCCACCACGCTGGTCGCGTCGATCTTCCGCAGCCGCACGGTCTTCATCGCGCATGTGGGCGATTCGCGGGCCTACCTCATCCGCCAGAAGAAAATCCGCCGCCTCACCACCGACCACGCCGCCACGACCTTGCCCGTCAAGCTCCGCCTCGTGCACGAACGCCAGGCCATGGCCAGCCCCCAGCGCAGCCAGTTGACGCGCACGGTCGGCACGGAGCCGTTTTGCCAGCCCGATTTCGTGACCCAGGAACTGCGGCACGGCGATTTCATCCTGCATTGCACCGACGGGCTGCACGCCTTTGTCCTCGATGAGGAAATTTGCGAGATCATTTCCCGCCACCATCCCTACGATGCCTGCCGCGAACTCGAGACCCTCACGCTAAAACGTGGCGGGGACGACAACATTTCGCTGCAAATCCTCGAGGTGCGCGACTGGGAACGTGCGGCAACCAACTCTCCCCAGCGCTCCACCAGCAAAACCAACGCGCCCCAGGGCGACGCGCCCAAAACCGGCACAACCCGGGCCGGTACCGGCGAGCTCGCCCCCGGCATGCTGCTCGACAACCGCTTCGAGCTGACCGACCTTATCGCCCGCAGCAACATGTCCTCGATCTTCAAGGCCGACGATCGCAAGACCGGCGGGAGCGTCGCCCTCAAGGTGCCGCTCATGGCCCTGGAAAGCGACATCGCCGGCTACGAACGGTTTCAACGCGAGGAAGAAATCGGCTCACGCCTCAACCATCCCTCCGTCCTCAAGGTCATCAAAGTGGACGGCGAGAAAAGCCGTCCGTATCTCGTCATGGAGTTCCTCGACGGCATCACGCTCGCCGAGGTGCTGACCAAGCGAAAGCCGCTGCCGGAGGCCGAGGCCGTGAATTATGCCAGCCGCATCTGCGAGGCGCTCGAATATCTCCACGCCAACGGCATCGTGCACCGCGATCTCAAGCCGCAAAACATCATGGTCTGCCGCGATGGCTCGATCCGGCTTTACGATTTCGGCATCGCCCGCGTGGAAAAAACCCGCCGCCTGACCTTCGTCGGTTTCTCCCCGGCCATGGGCACGCCCGATTACATGTCGCCCGAGCAGGTGAAAGGCAAACGCGGTGACGCCCGCAGCGACATCTACAGCCTGGGCGCGATGCTTTATGAAATGACCACGGGTTCCACCCCCTTCGAGGGCGAGAGCCCCTATGTGATCATGAACGCGCGCGTCACCGGCGACCCGGTCGCGCCGCGCAAACTCAACCCCGCCCTTTCACCCGAGATCGAGGAAATCATCCTCCACGCGCTGGAACGCGACCCCAAGGCACGCTACCCGGCCGCCGCCGACATGAAGCGCGAGCTCAACGACTACAAGCTCGTCACCCTCACCCAGCGCTATCAATACCTCCGCGCGCCCCAACCATGGAAGAGCAGCCAGAACATGCTCACGATGATCGTGGTCTGCGTGGCGCTGGTTGTCCTGACGTTTCTCGCCGCGCTTTTGTTTTTCCGCCTTCGCCACTGACGCCAATCGAACCATTTTTACCGCGGATCACGCGGATGAACCCGGATGATTTCTTGTCATTCCGAGCCGTGCGAGGAATCTCTGCTGTTCTTGTTGATTCAAATTTCGGAGATTCCTCGCACGGCTCGGAATGACAAAATAAAGGACATGTCGCATAGGTGTGCAGAAGTGACCGATTAACTCGAAAACGCTCTAAAATGGCTGATCCCCGCCCCGCTTTAGACACGCCGCCCGCCCCGCCCAGCGGCTGGGAAGAATATGCGCTTTCGGTGCTCGTCATCGTTGTCGTCACGGCCGCAAGTTTGATCCTGCCGGATAGCTACTATCTTTCCGTCGGGTTAATCTATCTGCTCGCCATCATCCTGCTTTGCCTGCGCGTGGGCCGCGGGCCCGTGCTCCTGGCCGGGGTGCTGGGCGCATTCGCGTGGGAATATATTTTCATCCCGCCCCATTTCTCGTTCGCGATCAATTCGCTCCAGGACGGCCTCCTTTTCGGCACTTACTTTGTCGTGTCGCTGGTGGTCGGCCAGTTGACGGCGCAAATCCGCGCCCAGGCCCAAAACGACCGCCTGCGCGAACAGCGCGCCACCGCACTACTCCATCTCACCCGCGCGCTGGCCGAGGCCAAAACCCTCGATGACGCCGTCCGCGCCGCCGTGCGGCAGACGGATGAACTTTTCAGTGCGCAAACCTCGCTCGCCCTGGCGGACGAAAACCGCGCTGCGCTAATCCCTCATTTTGCGAATTCGTATTCGCTGGAGGGAAAAGAACGCGCCACGGCTGAATGGGTATTTCGCCATCAATCTAACGCCGGCCGATTCACCGACACGCCGCAGGCCAGTGCAGGCTGCTACCTGCCATTGGTGCGTGACAACAAAACCATCGGTGTGCTGGGAGTGAAAGTGCCGCCGGATCTCACGCTCACCCTCGCCCAGCAAAACTTGCTCGAGGCCTTTGCCCGGCAACTCGCGTTGAGCGTCGAGCGCGAACATTTGCGCGCCGCCAGCGAGCGCGAAAAACTCCTCGCCGAATCGGAGAAACTGCATCGTGCACTGTTCGACAGCGTCTCGCATGAGTTGCGTACCCCCTTGGCCATCATCAACGCGTCCGCCGACAGCCTGGCTGGGGCGGACCAGAACCTGCGCGGGCAACTGGTCAACGAACTCCGCACCGCCGTCCGCCGGCTCAACCGCCTGGTCGGAAATCTTCTCAACCAAAGCCGCCTGGAAAGCGGCACGCTCAAGCCGCGGCTCGATTGGTGTGATGCGGGCGACATCGCAAATGCCGCGGTCGAAAGCACCCGCGACGCGCTGGCCGGGCACCCGCTGGCCATCGCGGTGCCCGAGGACATGCCGCCGGTGCGGGCGGACTTCACCCTTACCGAGTATGTGCTCGCCAACCTGCTACTGAATGCCGCCAACCACACGCCGGCGGCGACGCCCGTATTTCTCACCGCCGGCCTTGAACCCGGCGGCCAGCGGATGTTTTTCACCGTGGCCGACCGCGGCCCGGGATTTTCCCCGGCCATGCGCGGACGCTTGTTTAAGAAATTTATCCAGGATGATGGCACCCGCACCGCCGGACTCGGCCTGGGCCTGTCGATTGTGCGCGGTTTCATCGTGGCCCAGGGCGGCGAAGTCGTCGCCGGCGAAAATCCCGGCGGCGGCGCGATGATTACAGTTTACCTGCCGCACCCGCCACTCAAGGCTGCAGCCCAAGCATGACCGCCAGCCATCCATCGCGCCTGCTCATCGTGGACGATGAAATGCAGATCCGCCGGCTTCTCCGGGTGGCACTCGAGGCGGAAAACTATGAAGTGCACGAGGCGACCACCGGGCAACTCGGCTTGAGCGAAGCCGCCGGGGTGCACCCCGACGGGGTCGTGCTCGACCTCGGGCTGCCCGACTTGGACGGCCGGGAAGTTTTGCGGCGGCTGCGCGAGTGGTCGCAGGTGCCGGTGCTCGTGCTCACCGTGCGCGACGGCGAGGAAGACAAGATCGCGGCGCTCGACGCCGGTGCCGACGATTACCTGACCAAGCCCTTCAGCCGGCGGGAACTGCTCGCCCGGCTGCGCGCCGTGCTCCGCCGCACGCAACCGTCCAGCGAGGAAACCATCGTGCGCTTCAGCGACGTGGAAATCGACTTCGCCGCCCGCATCGTCCGCCGGGCCGGCGCGGAAGTGAAGCTGACCGCCAAGGAATACGACCTGCTGCGCTACCTCGCGCAACACCGCGGCCGCGTCGTGACGCACCAGCAGATCCTCCGCGAGCTGTGGGGCGCCAACGCCGAGGACAGCACCCATTACCTGCGGGTTTATATGACGCATCTCCGGCAAAAACTCGAACCCAATCCCCGGGCTCCTAAATTTCTCCAGACCGAATCCGGCGTCGGCTATCGCCTGGTCGAGTCCTAGTAATTTAACCGCGAATGAACGCGAATATAATCAGACAGGAAAATCTGTCTATGCCGGTGGCAATAGGAATCTGGGTTTGGGATTCGCGTTTATTCGCGTCCATTCGCGGTTTCTAAAATGACCAAGCTCTGCATTATGGTTGGCATGTTTGTCGGCGGCTTTGTCGGCTATGCTGTGCCCGCCAGCTGGGGTATCATGTGGGCCTTTTTTATCAGCGGCATCGGTAGCATATTCGGAGTTTACTATGGCTGGAAACTAGGGCGACACCTCGATCGCTGATGGTTGTGCCACGGCACTCTCGTGGTAAGGCTAATCCTTCTCGTTCTCATAATCATTATCGTTCTTTCGGGAATGCTTGGGGTCGATAACGAGAACGATTAGGAGTACGAGAATGATGCCCATGCAGCCCGGCCAAGCCTTGTTTTTTACTCGTTCGCCGGCTCGACGTGCACGGACACGTCGCTGATGGCGAACGGTGCGTTCAGCAGCGCGTTCTTCACCTCGTGGGCGATTTCATGGCCGCGCCGCACGGTGAGCCCGGCATCCACCTTGATCTGGATGTCCACCAGCAGGTTCAGCCCGCTGCGTCGCACGCGGCATTTGTCGAGCCCATGCACGCCCGGAACCTGGAGCGCCACGGCGCGAATCTCGCCCAGCAACGCCGTCGGCACCGCCACGTCCATCGCCTCGTCGAACGCGCGCTGGAAAACCCGCACGCCGGTGAACACGATGACCCCTGCCGCCAGCAACGCCGCCCACCCATCCGCCGCCTCGTAGCCCTTCCCGCCGATCACCGCGATCGCGATGCCGATAAACGCCGCCGCACTCGTCACGGCATCCGCTCCCTGATGCCAGGCCTCCGCGCCCATGGCCATGCTGCCGGCCGACGCACCCACCCGCGCCATGCGCCGGGAAAGCCAAAGTTTCACCACCACGACACCCGCCAGCAACGGCAGCGTGAACCCGTGCGGCCCGGGGTGCATCGTGATAATGGCGTTCACGGCATACCAGCCGATCCAGATGGCCGCGACAAAAGTGCCCAGCGCCACCGCCAGGGCCGCCAGCGGCTCGGCCTTGCCATGGCCATAGGGATGGTTGGCGTCGGGCGGGCGCACTGAAAAACGCAATCCGGCCCACACCGTGGCCGAGGAAATAATATCCAGCGTCGATTCCATGCCATCCGCGACCAGCGCATAGGAATGGCCCAGCACGCCACCCGCTATTTTCACCGCCGCCAACGTTGCATTGACGGCCATGCCGCGCAAAACCAGCCGCGCACCAGCCGCGGCACGACGTTGTGCATCTGCATGCGGATCGACGGGCATGCGGCGAGATTGGCGGTTCCACGCACCGACCTCAATGGCGATCTATTCTCCCGTTGTCTCCCATCCCTGTCATTCCGAGCCGTGCGAGGAATCTCAGCCGATTGTCAGCAGAAAACGTGAGATTCCTCGCACGGCTCGGAATGACAATGAGGATCACCCCTGGCGCACGGCGGCGTTGACCGAGCCTCGTTCCTACGCCAGTCTATCTGTTCTTCCATGGCCGCTCAAACCACCACCTCCCGCGACGGCGATCCGGTGAAACAGTTTTCTGTTTACACCGAGAATCGCGTCGGACGCCTCTTCGATCTCACCACGCTGCTCAAGACGCACAACGTCCACATCATGGCCATCACCACGATCGACACGACCGAGAGCGCCATCGTGCGCCTCGTGGTGGACGATCCCGACAAGGCCCGCGAGCTCATGGTCAACAATGATTTTCCCTACACCGAATGCGACGTGACCGCCGTCGAGATCGACGGCGAAGCCGACCTGAAAGCCGTGCTCTCCGCCCTGCTCGAGGCCGAGATCAACATCCACTACGTTTACAGCTTCATCAACCGCCCCAAGGGCAAGGCCGCCCTCTTGCTCAACATTGAGGATGCCGACATCGCCACCCAGTCGCTCACCAAGCGCGGCCTCAAGGTCCTTTCGCAGCGCGATATCTCCCGGTAGCTTCCCCCAAGGTGGAACGCGTTGACCCCAACGCGTTCAGAGCGTCTTGAGGTCAAGCGCTCCACCCCAGGAATCACTCGCCCTCCAGCGAGTAGATCCCCGTGAGATAGCCGTTCTCGAACATCGCGCCCACGTGCAGCGTGCCGCGGAAAGAGATCGGCACATCCATGGTCGGTTTCACGCCCTTCGGCATCTCCACCAGGACCCACTCGTTGGCCTGCGGCGCGATGCCGTAGCAGCAAAGCAACTGGCTCCGCAAAAGCAGAAATTCCGTCGTGAGCTCGTCGTTATCGCCCATCTTCACCGGGAGCATGAACCCGGTGACAATGACCTTGCTACCGTTGAGCTTTTTGATGGCGGACGGAATCTGCGCATCGGTGGCGGCTGCAGATATGGTTGAGCAATCGCCAACAAAGGGAAACGAACCGAGCCGGTCGAAACCCACCTTCAAGTAGCCATCCACCACCTCCGGTGCGCCGGCGGGCGTCGCGCTAATCGCTGGAAGCGTGCCCGGGGCTGCCTGTCCCCGGCCCGCGCTGCACCACGCGAGAAAGACCGCGGCGACAACCAGTGAGTAGGGACGGATAAATTTCATGGCAAAAATTTCACGCAGTATGCCACGCCCTTTTCGCGGCGTCAAATCCGGGGATGGCACGGCATCGTCGCCGCGCATTTGAAATTTGAGATCTCAGATTTGAGATGGCGCAATCCAAGGGCACCCCGCCCTTGGCTCGCGCTCAGTCGCTGCCTTTCGGAAAATTGAAGGCGATATGGGTGAACGTCGTGCCGTCGAGCGTCACGCTTTTGATCACGGCATCGAAGGTCTTCGTCGTTCTCAGCCAGTCAGCCTGCGCAGTGAAGAGCGCCGTGTCGCCCACGGTTTCGCCCGTGGCGGGATTGGCCACCGGCTTGAAGACGAGCGTTTGCTCCGCGCCGCCGACTTTCGCCGTTACTTCGAACGATGGCATGTTCGACCGCACAAACTCTTCCATCTCGTCGTCGAGAATATAGGCCGAGAGCGTGCCGCTGGCCACGTCGAGCACGAACTCGAAATTATAGTTCTCGCCGAGCGCGACCGGCGTGCCGCCGTGCGGCGGCTGGTCCTGGTGCAAGCCCACGACTTCTTTTTTTGCGCAGCCGCTGAGCACGAGCACCGCGACTAATATTATGCCCAGGAAAAGTTTCATGCTGTTTTTAACCGCGGATGAACACGGATAGACGCGGATATTCGATCCGTGGGCGACGAGTGCGCAGCATCGGCGGTAGGGCGGGACCGCCGGAAATGGATCGGCGCGCCCGGCGGTCGCGCCCTACCCCGGAATGACAAAACTTCCGTATCCGTGTTCATCGGCGTTCATCCGCGGTTAAAATAAAATCTTTTCCGTGGTTAAGAAATTTCCCCTTCATCACGAAACCGGTGCGAGCGTCTCGGCCACCGGCGTGCGATACGCCTTCATCGCCGGCACCACGCCGCCCAGCGCGCAGAGCGCCACCATCGCCACCGGGCAAAGCCACAGCACCTGGCCGCCGGCCCGCACATCGAGCACCACGCCCGTTTGCGCGCGGATGATGCCGGCCACGACCGTGAACATGGCGAAGTAAACCGCGAAGCCCGCCGCCGCGCCCAGCGCGCCGATGCATGCCGCCTCGCTCACCACCGCGCCAAAAATCGTCCGCCGCCGCGCGCCCAGCGCGCGCAGGATGGCGATGTCGCGCTGGCGCGCGCTCATCGAGTTGTAGATGCTGGCCAGCACGCCCGCCGCCGCCACCAGCGCGACCATATACGCCACCAGCGCCAGCACGCGGTCGAACCAGTCGATCTTGGAAAACAAGCCTGCGATGATTGTCGCCACCGGCCACGCGAAGGTGAGGCGGTTGCCCTGCTTGTTATACATTGAGTCGAGCAGGAAGCCGGCCATCGGCGTGCGCAGCTGGACCAGCACCGCGCTCACCTCGGTCGCATATTTCGGATCGTGCCCGTTCATCGTCTGCAGGCCGTGCAGCGGGATCCAGACGACGCGGTCGGCCGGCGAGTTCGTCGGCTTGAGTATGCCGACGACGGTGTAGAGATCCGTGTGCTGCTCGCTCGGATTGAAGTTCAGCCCGTGGAAGGGATGAAACGTGTCGCCCACTTTCAGGCCGAGCTTCTGCGCGGCAAAGCTGCCCACCACCGCTTCCTTGGCCATCGGCGTAAAAAGCCGCCCGCCGGGCTCGAGCTCGAATTTTTTCCCGGGCGCAATTTCCACGTCGGTGAAAAGTTCCGTCAGCGTGCCCACGAGGCGGTAGCCGCGAAGATTGTCGCCCACGGCAATGGGGATGGCCTTTTTCACCAGCGGATGGTGCTTGATATACTCGTAGTCCGACTCCGCCAGGTTGCCCGGCGATGCCTCGAGGTGGAAAATGGCGTTGAGCACGAGCTGGAGTTGTGAACCGCGCGCGCCCAGCACTGCATCGAAAGTGGTGGTCGTGCTCGTGAAGGCCGACTGCGCCTGCTCCTTCACCATCCAAACCGTCAGGAGCAGCCCGCTCGCGAGCGCGATGCTGCCGGCCGTGACCAGCGTGGAAAGCGCATGTTGGCGGAGCGAACGATAGATTATGAGCAGGAGGGTCATGGTGCCGGGAAAATCCCAAACTCCAAAGGTCCAAATCCCAAAAAATAGCGGCGCGCCGCAGGCGCGCGGGACTCTTTTGGAATCTTGGGATTTGGCGTTTGGAATTTCACGAAAGTGCCTGGTTGATATCGGAAAAGTTTTGAACGCGTTCGAACTGCGCCAGCGCCTGTTCGTCGTGGCTCACGAGCAGGAGCGCCGCGCCGTTTTCACGGCAGGCCTCGCGGATGAGCGTGAGCGATTCCTTGGCGCGCGGGCGGTCGAGGCTGCCGGTGGGTTCATCCGCCAGCACGAGCTTCGGCCGGTTGGCCAGGGCGCGTGCCACGGCCACGCGCTGCTGCTGGCCGGTCGAGAGCTGCGAGGGAAAATGATCCAGCCGGTGTCCCAAGCCGACGCGCCCCAGCAGCTCGCGGGCGTGCGGCCGGTCCGCCCCGTGCGGACCAAAGCTCATGCCGAGCACGACATTTTCGAGCGCGGTGTGGCCCTGCAGCAAATTGAACGCCTGGAAAATGTAGCCCAGTTTCCCCGCGCGCAGCCGGTCGCGCTGCGCTTCGGAGAGCGCCGTCATGGCGACGCCATCGAGTTCGATTTTGCCCGCATCGGCCGCGAGGATGCCCGCGATGAGGTGCAGGAAGGTCGTCTTGCCCGTGCCGCTCTCGCCGCGCAACGCAAGCTGACTGCCCGCCGCGAGTGAAAATTCCTTTATATTTACCACCGTGGCGCGGACGCCATCGGGGGCGACAAAGGATTTTTCCAGGCCAGAGACGGCAAGCATGTCCGAAACATGGATTTGAGTCCGATTTTTGCCAGTCGTTTTGTGCGTATTTCCGAGGCAGGCGGATTATCCGGCCCGGGTCGTTTCAAAATGTGGGCGGGAAAAATCAAATCGCCGCGCCAGAACCTTCGATGAAATCATTGCTCAGCGCATCCGTCATCGGGTGCGTGGCCGTTGGCAGCACAACGATAAAGGTGGCTCCTTTGCCCGGGACGCTTTCACACCAGGTGCGGCCGTTCATCGTCGTGATGAGCTGCCGCACAATCGAGAGGCCGAGACCGGTTGATTTCTCGCCGGCGGTCGGCTTGGCGCTGCCGCGGACGTATTTGGCAAAAATCCGCTCGACCTCGTCGGTCTGCACGCCGGGCCCTTCGTCGCGCACCTCGAGACGCACCCGATCTTTCCACTCGGTCAACCCGAGCCACACCGTGCCGCCCGGTGAGGAAAATTTCAACGCGTTCGAGACAAGGTTTTCGATAATCTGCCGCAAGGCGCCCGCATCGGCCAGCACCGCCGAAACCTTGCCCACCCCGCTCGTGTCGAAACGGATTTTCTTGCGCTGGGCCACTGACGCCAGCGATACCAGCACTTCGTGGATCACCATGCCGGCATCGACCGCCGCGAAGGTGAGTTTGCGCCGGCCCTCATCGAGCGCCTCGCTGTCGAGCAGGTCGGTCATGAGCATGAGCATCTGTTCAACGTGATTGCGGATGCGCGGCAGCGCGGCCTCCGGCGTGATGCCGCCCTGCAGCGCAAGATCCAAATTCAGCAAAACCCCCGTGAGCGGCCCGCGCAGGTCGTGCGCGGCCATGCGGAGAAGCTCGGCCTTCTCCTCGTTGAGCTGGGCGAGGCGGTCGTGTGAATCTTCCAGTTCGTCCTGCAGGCGCAGGCGCTGGGCCAGCTCGTAGGCCAGGCGGCGCGCGCGCGCCATGACGAGCGCAATCGCGATCGCCGCGGCGAGCAGGAGGGCCGCGGCGATCTTCCAGATGACGTCCCAACGGACGACATTGCCGTAATCGATGCGAATCCAATGGTCGTTGATCGACTGCAAGTCGGCCGGGGTGAGCGAAGCGATGCCCTTGTCGAGAATGCCGGCGAGCTCAGGCCAGTCCGACCGCACCGCATAGCGCAATTCGTAAGTTTGCGACAGTATGCCGGTAATCCTGAGGTTGGTCAGGCCGCGCGTTTTAATAATGAAGCTGGCGTTGGCAAGGTTGGTGGCCACCGCCTCAGCCTTGCCACCCGCGACAAGCTGCATCGCTTCTTCCACGGTATCGGTAAACACAAGATGGATGCCGGGATAGTCACGCTGAAGCTCAAGCGTAAGGGCATAGTCGCGCGCCGAGGCAACTCTCCGGCCCACGAGATCCTGCACGGACAAAAAAAGCGGTGTGTCCTCGCGTTCAATGATTACGACCGGAAATGATTCATAGGGTATAGTAAAATTGAAATACGGCTCGCGCTCAGGCGTGCGCGCCGTACCCGCAAGCAGGTCCACTTCCCGCGCCAATCCCTTGGCATAGACGTCGCTCCAGGTTGGACCAGTGGACATTTCAAAATCGACCCCCAACCGCTGCGAAAGCAACGCCATCACATCGATGTCGATGCCGCCGAGCTTGCCGTCGGTGCCAACGGAACTGAACGGCAGCCAGTCCGGAGTACAACCCACACGGATGTGCGGATGAGCCGAAAGCCACGCGCGCTCAGCCGGCGTGAAATCAATTCCCTGTCCGATCACCCTTGTCCCAAAAGCCAAAATCACCGTCGCAACCATGGTCCAGCCCACCGCGCGAATCGCTGCGCAAGGAACGGGCTGAGGAAAAGCACGCGGCACAAGCCCGAGTTAGCAATCGTTGCGCCAGCCAGCAAGCCCTATGAACCGGGTAGGGTTTTTACCCTACCCAGCCGAACCGCCCAATTCCCCGCTCACGCCGTTTCTTTTTTCTTCGACCGCGGTCGTTTGGATTTTTTTTCGTCATCGCTCCCGGCGGCATCGTTTTTATCGGCGAACTTCGACGCCTTGGCATTGAGCCACAATTCGTCCTTGGCATTTTTGTTGAGCCAGAAAATTTCCCCGGCGTGCTCGACGAAAACCGGTTTCTCGCGCGCCTTCTCCGGCACCTGCAGTCCTGCGCCGGTGAGGGTCGCCAGGAATTCGCCCGGCGATTTGCCCAGCTCTTCCGCCAGCCGGTCAACTTTGCCGGCGACTGCGCCGGTTTTCGTTTCTTTCAACAGCAGGCGCACACCAGCCAGGGCTCCCGGCGAAACGGCTGCGACCGCCGGGACGGATTCGCGCGATGGCGCGGTCGGCGCGACCGGAGCTTGCTCCGCGGTGGCGGCAGGCTCGTTTTCCTTTTTTTCGCAGGCGTTGATCCACAAGTTGCCGCGACCGTCCCGGTTGAGCCAGTAAACGAAATCGCCAAGCTCGACCTGGGCCGCCCGCTCACCACTGCCACTCTCGGGCAGGCGCAGGCCGAGCGACGCGAACGCGGCGTTGAGCTCGGCCTCGCTGTGTTTAAGCGCGCGGGAAAGAAAACTCGTGCTGCCGGACCAACCGCCACGGCTGCGGCGCATCAACGGACGCAATTTGTCGAGCAATTCCGGCCCGGCTGGCACTGCCACTGGCGCGGACCCGGAAGGTGCCTCGGCTTTGGCCGGCGGTTGGAATTTTAGCTCGGCCACCGGTGCCTCCTCGACCGCGTCGGCGCCGACGCGCTGCGCCTGCACCGTGCGAAACATCGGACGCGGCTTTTCGCGCGTGTTGATGAAAAACTGTTTCTGCCGGTTGGTGTTCACCCAGTAAAGGTCACTATCGTATTCGACATAGGCCGGCGGCTCGTTCTCCGCCGAGGGAATCACCAGGCCGCATTCCTTCAGCGCGCCCACGAGATCGCCTTCGAGCATGTCGAATTTTTTCACCAGGTACTCGAGGCTCACGCTCAGGCCGGGGCCGCGCTGGTTGCGCCGCATGTGCGGGCGGATGGCGTCGAAAAACGTCGGCAGCTCTTCTTCCTCGGGCAACTCGAAGGTCCCGCCGCCGGCCTCGTCGTCCGTCGCCGTCGGGTCGAGGTCGCGCTCGGTGTCGCGCGGGCGGCGAAACGAGTCGTCCTGATGAATATTGTCGTCGTTCGCGGCGGCCTCCTCGCCTTTTTCCGCGCCGGAAGCCCCGCCGGAGGTCCCGGCCTTGAACTTCGCCGCAAATTCGGCGCGCAGTTTTTCCACCTCGGTGCGCGCCGCGGCGGCCGCGGCATCCTCGAGGGTCCAGTCGCGCTGCGTCGGACGCCGGGCGAGGCCGGAGAAGGCCAGCGGATTTTCGGGCTGGGTGCGAAATTCGATGATTTCCCAGTCTTCCTTGCCGAGATCGTTGAGAAATTTTTCCAGCAACACGGGCGAGGCAAAGCCGCCTTTGCCGCTGGTGATGACTTTGTATTCAAAGAGGGCCATAAATTTTGTGCGTAACCGTCAACCCATCCCACAAGCCGGCGCGCTTGCCCAGACTATTCTCGCGCCCCGTGGTGCCCACGGGGCGCAAATCACAAACGCCAATGTCCAAACGCCAAAGAATTCTGAAATTTGGAAACTTTCGTTTTTGGCGATTTGTTTGAGATTTGGGGTTTGGCGTTTGGGATTTTCCGCAGGACCATGATCTTGATACTTGTTACCTGCCACCTGTTACTTGCTGCCGCCACAATGCCCCGCCTCGACCAACTCCTCGCCAGCCTTGGCTACGGCTCGCGCCGCGAGGTGCATGCGCTTATCGACCATGGCCATGTGACCGTGCGCGGCACCCCTGCGGGGGATGCCGGCGAAAAAGTTTCTCCCGCCGACGTGCTCGTGGATGGCGCGGCGCTCGATCATCCCGGCGGCCTTCTGCTGGTGCTTCACAAGCCCGTCGGCCTCGTTTGCTCGCATGAGCGGCGCGAAGGCCCGGGTGTCTACGGCCTGCTGCCGCCGCGCTGGCAGGCGCGCCATCCGCCCGTGACCAGCATCGGCCGGCTCGACAAGGACACCAGCGGCCTGCTGCTCCTCACCGACCAGAGCGCGCTCGTGCACCGGCTCACCTCACCGAAACACAAAGTGCCCAAAGTTTACGTTGCCACGCTCGCGCGCGACGTGCCGCCGCCGCGCGCGGCGGAACTGGCCGCGCTTTTTGCCAGCGGCACACTCGTGCTGGCCGGCGAGGAAAAACCCTGCGCACCCGCCGTGCTGCGCTGGCCCGACGCGCGCACGGCCGAACTCACGCTCACCGAGGGCCGCTATCATCAAGTGCGCCGCATGTTTGCGAGCCAGGGCTGCGAAGTTACCGCCCTGCACCGCACGCACTTCGGCCCGCTCGATCTCGGTGGCCTCACCCCGGGCGCATGGCGCGAATTACCGCTGGATTTTTTCGAGAGCACCTGACACGCGCAAATCACAAGCGCCAATAGCCAAACGTCAAAAAAGCTGGGAATTAAAATTTCCAACCCCGACTCCGACTCGACCTTTGCCGCGGCAATCGTTTGAGACTTTTTTGGGATTTGCCGTTTGGTGTTTGGGATTTTTCCACTGGTAGTTGACGCTACCGCGCCCCGGGGTTCTGATTGGAATATGTTTACGATCATCGGTGGTGACGGCAAAGAATACGGTCCCGTCCCTGCCTCGCAGATAAATGCCTGGATCTCCAACGGCCGCGCCAACCTCCAGACCAAGGCCAAAAAGCATGGCGAAAATGAGGCTTGGAAAACACTCGGTGATTTTCCCGAGTTTTCCCCCGACGCCGTGGTGCCCCCGCCTCCGCTGGCGAACGAGGCGGCCAGCTTGCCCGTGCCCATCGGCCCCAGGGCCGCGGCCAACGATTTGCTCGCCCATGCACCGAGGCTCAACATTGGGGCCTGCCTCAGCCGGGGATGGGATTTGTGGATGAATCACTTCGGCCGGCTCCTGCTGGCGTACCTGATTTTCATTCCCATCAGCGTGGCCTTGGCGTTCCTGCAGGTTGGCTCGCTCCCCATTGCCACGATGCTTTTCGGCGGCGTGTTCACCGCCGGCATGTATCGCTATACGCTCAAGCTGTTGCATGGCGAGCCCACGGCTGTGACCGACCTCTTCGCCGGCTTCAGCGAAGCACCGGGCGCGCTCATATTGGCCGGCATGGCCATCGCGTTTTTTATCATGACCTTTGCGCTTCTCACCGCGGCCGGATTTCTTTTCTGCATCGTGCCAGCCCTCTATTTCGGGATCGCGTGGACCTTCACTTATCCACTGATCCTTGAGAAAAAACTGTCGTTTTTTCCCGCGATGGAAGTGAGCCGCCGGGTGATCACGCGCAACTGGTGGCGGATGCTCGTGCTCATGCTCGCCGCCTCGCTGCTCTCCCTGATTGGCATCACCGCGCTTTTCATCGGCATAATCCTGACGCTGCCGATCAGCCTGTGCGTGCTGGCTTGCGCCTATGACAGCCTGTTCAACCCAAAAAACAGCCGCTAGGAGCCCGTCGGGCTTCGCCCACGGGCTCCTTAACAAATGGCTGCGCCATTTGGGCGGCAGATCAATGATTTTGTCGGAGTTGAAAAACCCTGCGGCCCGGTGAAACCTGCGGCGCCTTGAAGGCGTCTCAGTGGCCATGAACCTAAACGCTTATTTTGCTAAACCGAAAAAGAATCTCCTTCGGCCCGTTGGCTTCGTGCTTGGCCTGAGCCTGCTCGCCGGTTGCGTGGTGGAACGCCCTCCGCGCCGGGTTTATGTGGAACCCGCGCCACCCCCGCCGCCGCCGGACGAAGTGGTCGTCGTGCAGGAAGCGCCGCCGGCGCCACTGGTGGAAGTCATCCCACCCCGTCCTTCCGTTTACCATGTGTGGTGCCCCGGTCACTGGCGCTACAATGGCCGTTACTACTGGGTGCGGGGCTATTGGGGACTGCCGCCCCGAGGGTACGTCCGGTGGGCCGCGCCGCATTGGGAAGTCCGCGGTGGCGGCTACTTCTTCGTCGAGGGCAGATGGCGCTGAGTTGGGACCTTCTGTTGTAGCCGGGGTCGCTGACCCCGGGCCGGCCTCAACGAGGCCGGCTACATCTAGAACGGTCGCGCCCTCACAGCCCGCCCGCCAGGAGTTTTTTCAAGCGGGCGGACAGCGCCGGGCCGTTGACCACGGGCGACGAGCAGGCGCCGTTCGTGCAGATGAAAGCGGTAGCTTGGGGAAGCTCGGGATAAATATCTTCGCCCCGCGGGGCCGGGCCTTCGCGGCGATCCCACCATTCGATCAGCTTGTACGAGTCGGAAGCACGCAGCGCGGCTGCAAAAAGTTGCCGGGCGGAAGGATCGTCTTTCCCTCCGATCACGGCGATATGCAGTGGGTCGGTGGAAAACTCGCGCTCCGCGAGCAGCAGGCCGCCGAGGGCGAAACCGCGTGAGCGCACCACTTCCGGCGCCACGAGCCAGCGCAGGGCGTCAGAGGCCATCGCCCGATCCGCCGAATCGCCGGTCGAACGGGCGAGCAGATTCGCGAAACGTGCGAGCGCGACATTTTCATCGAACTCCGGCTGGGGCGTCGGCCGCGCTCCGTTGGTCAGGTCGGCCGTGGCCCAACCCGCCGGCACGGCGCGAAAATGGCCGGCAATGAAATTCGCCGCTGCCTGCGCGTGCGCCAGCCACGCCCGGTCCCCGGTCACGGCGTAGAGCTGCAAAAAGGCCCGGCCCACGGCGAGCGTGTCGCCGAGATAAGGCCCGGCCGGGTCGTGCTCGTCGTGGCGGAACCCTCCGCCGGCCAGCGCGCGATGGGTGAGAATCCATTGCGCGGCGGTTTCGGCTTCGTGCAGAAAAATTTCCTCGCCCGTCGCCGCATACATCTCCGTCAGCGCCCGGATGACCCAGCCGTTTTCGCGCGCGTAGATGTGCGTATCGATGCGGGGAATCCCGCGCGCACGCCGGCCGGCATCGTCGAGCGCAAAATAATCGGCCGCGTGCTGGCCGTCCACGAGGTCGGCATCCTGGCTGGTGTAAACCACGCCGTCCGGGCTGGTGAGAAACGCTCGGAGGTAGCGGTAAATGTCGCGGGCCGACTGCAGGTCGGCGGGCTGGCCCCAGCGGACATAGGCCTGCGCGTAGATGCGCATGTCCTCCGCCTGCATCTGGATGATTTTCTCGAAGTGCGGATGATCCCAGTCGCCCTCCGCCGAATACTGATACACGCCGCCCCACGCAGGATCGATGAGCTTGCGTTGCAGGACGAGCATCTCGCGCGCGATGGCCGCACAACGCGCGTCGCCCATGCCGGCCTGCTGCATCGCGTATTCGACATTGTCCCAGTCGAGATACTTGTGCGAGGAACCCCAGCCGCCGAGTTTGGTGTCATAGCCGCCGAGCAGGCGCTCGCGCCAGGCCGCGAGCTTTTCGGCGGGAACCATCGCATTGCCCGTCACGCTCGGCTGCATGGCGGCTCTCACCGAGGGACCCGGAGTCGGATCGTCAATGATCGCCTGCAACATGGAGCTCATGTCGTCCGGCGGGATGAAGCCGCGGCGCTTCACGATTTCGCTGCCATCGGCGGCAAAAACGATGGTCGCGGGCCAGCCGTAATCCTCATAGCGGCTCGCCAAGTCAGGCCGCGAGTCCTGGTCGACGCGCACCGTGATAAAGCGCTTATTCAGGAGGGCAATCACCTGCGGGTTGTGATAAGTTTCCGCATCCATCACATGGCACCAGTGACACCACACCGCCTCGAGATCGAGCAGCACGAACTTGTGCTCGCGGCCGGCTTGCGCAAAGGCGGCGTCCGACCACGGCTGCCAGGCCACAACCGCATTGTCCGCCCGGGCCGACGGGAGGCAAAGGGCGAGAACTCCGGCGAAAAGCAGGCGGCGTGACATCAATGACTATCTACGCGCCGGAGCCCGAACCGGACGCACCGGATTTTTTGCCGCAGAATTTTTCGAGCAGGTAATCGAGCGAAATTTTGCCGGCACCGAAAGCCAGGATCAGGAGGCTCGTCACCAGGAAAGGGAACGCCGAGTCGTTGATGAAATCGTCGGGATTTTGGAAATGAAGCAATTCCTTGATCGCGGCATGGCTGGCCGTGAGGTAGGCCACGCAGAAATTGAACAGCAGCGGGATCGAGATGAGACGCGAAAACAGGCCGAGCATCAGCATGATGCCACCGACCAGCTCGGTCGTGCCGGAGATGTAGACATTCGCAACGGGGAAAGGGATGTGCAGGCTGGTGAAGAAATCGGCGGTCTTGCCGACGTTCGTCAGGTGTCCCCAGCCTGATTCGGCCAATTGGAATCCCCAGGCCAGGCGGATAAAGAGGAGAACCGGCGATTGCAGGCACGGGCCGATTTTGGCGAGGAGAGCATTTAGTTTTTTCATGGGATGTGTTTTTTGAGAACTGCTAATGAACGCTAATTGAAGTCAGTTTTCCCGCAGATGGCGCGGATAAACGCGGATGTTCTAACTCTAATTAATCTGCGATCATCCGCGGAATCCGCGGAAAAAAATGTTTGGGTGGTACTCCGTATTCTCTGAACCGGGTGATAAAAATTTATCCGTGTTCCATTAGCGGTTATTAGCGTCCATTAGCGGTTAAAATTACCTGGATTGATCAGCCTGCCCGCAGAACCAGCCGAGCTCGACCCAATTTTTAAACCATGCCTGGAGGTTCTCCGGCGTGACGCCGCGCACGTGGGCGACGGCCTGCGTGATCGTCCGGCCGGCGCGGAGCGCGCCAAGGATGCGGTAGGCGGCGGGCTCGAGGCGCTTGTAGTAAATCATGTTGTCATGCCGGTGCACGGCGACGTAAACGCGCCCGCGTTTGGGCAGCGGCGCGCGGCGGAGCTTCGCCGCCTGCGGCGCGGCGCCGGGCGTGTTGCTGGCATCGGCCCGGAACTCACCGCCTTTTTTTACCGCCACGACAAAAGCGTCCACCGCGTAGTCGAGCGCAAGCAGCGAAAGATAGGGCTGCAGGCCGAGGCGCAGGCGCGCGGGCGGACGGTCGGCAATGTCGTCGGGCGTCAGCGCGGGGCGCGATTCGCCATCGAAGGCCACGGTCTGCGCCCACTCGAAGCGCACCACGTCGCGCGCCAGCGCCGTGTGCGGCGCGGTCAGCCGCGGCTCTTCGCGGATGAATTTTTCGAGGCGGCGGCAGAGGTTGCGCAGCGTAAACGAACGCGAGGGATATTTCGCGAGGTAAGCCTCGGCCAGGCGGGTGAATTTTTTCTCCCCGAGCACCGCCCGCAGGCCGGGGCATTCGTCGTACAGGATGTCGAGCAGCCGGAACCAGTAGCAGCGCGCATAAATCTGGAGGCGCTCAAGGGAAGTGAGGCGGTCGTTGGGCTTGATGAAGCTCGCCGCGACCGCATTCATCGTGCGCCCGTCGGCCCACCGGCTTTGCAGGCGGTTGGTGCGCGTGAGCGGGCGCACGAGCGTCGCCGTCATCAGGCGCTGGAGCGACTTGAGGTCGCGCGTGGTGCGCTGGCGCGCCGGGAGTTTCATCGGGAGGCCACGGCCGGGGCCGGTTTTTTGGCGGCGCGCGCCCCGTCGATGAACTGGTTGGCCTTGAGCGCCTCGTCGTGCACTTCCTGGAAGGAGGGAATCTTGTCGTCCCACTCCAGCAGCGTGGCGGTGACACCGGACAGGCGGATGGCATGCGCATAGAGTTTCCACACCGGGTCGAGCACGGGATGGTCGTGCGTGTCCAAGATGTATTTCTCGAACTTCGTGTGGCCGGCGACGTGAATCTGGGCGACGCGGTCGTGCGGGACGCCATTGACGTAATCGTAGGGATTGAAGCCGTGGTTTTTCGAAGAGACGTAGATATTGTTCACATCGAGGAGGATTCCACAGTCGGCCAGCTCGACGACCTCGGAGAGGAATTCCCACTCGGTCATCTCAGAGACGTGAAACTCGGCGTAGCTGCTGACATTCTCGACGCAGATGGGCACCTCGACATAGTCGCGCACCTGGCGGATTTTCTCGGCCGTGCGCTTCGCGGCAGCAAAAGTGTAGGGCATGGGCAGCAGGTCATGCGTGTAGGTGCCGTCCACGCTGCCCCAACAAAGATGATCGGAAAGCCACGGGGTCTTGGTCCGCTTCACCAGGGTCTTGAGTTTTTTGAGATGGGTGCGGTCAAGCGGGTCGGCCGAGCCGAAATACATCGAGACGCCGTGCTGCACGACGCGGTATTGCTCGAGGATGCGGTCGAGCACCTCGAGCGGGCGTCCGCCATCGACCATGAAATTTTCCGAGATGATCTCAAACCAGTCGACGACCGGCTTCTTTTCCAGGATATGCCGGTAGTGCGGCACGCGCAGGCCAATGCCGATGCCGTAATCGGTGAAGGCGTTGAAACGGTTGGCGGGCATCGAGGGAAAGGCTGAAGAGCTGAAAAACTGAAGGACTGAAAATCCCGCGGGACATTGCGAAGAAAAACCGGGAGCAGGACACAAGGTCCGGCTCCCGGCGAAAATCATAGCCGACGGCATACGCACCGTCAGCTAGTACTAAAACAATTTCAAGCGTGGCCGCCCTTGCAACCGCCGTGGCCCTTGCAAGAATTCTTGCCTTTGCAGCCGTTGTCGCCGGAGGAGCAGTTACCCTGCCCTTTGCAGGCGTTCTGGCCCTTACAGGAGGCCGGCTGGCTGTCGTCTTTCACGATCGAGGTGCCGGGATTGACAGAAGCATGCGCATTGAGGGCGAATGTGCCCGAGTAAAGCCCGGCCACAGCGGCGCAGGCGAGGATCATTTTGGTGGATTTATTCATAACTTATCGGGTTGGTTTTGATTGGCCTTCCTCCGGCGACATGCCGAAAGCAGCCAACAAAGTGGATGTTTGCGAACAAAGAGGTAACGCGTGAGGCCGCGGTTTGGATGCCAGGCCGGATCCGGGCCAAGGCAATTTTCGGAATATATCGTATAAGTAGCATACCGTTCATGCGAACGGCCATAAGAAAGCGACGGGGCCATGCTTATTCCCGTGGTTGACGATTTTTTTCAACAGCTCGGTTAAATTACGCGGTCCGTCAGCTCGCCGCCGCTGGTAAACGCCGCCAAATTTGTCAAAAAATGCCGGACCAGCGCGTCCCCTTGGTCGTGCCGCCCACCCGCCGTGTGCGAGGTGATGAAGCAGTTCCGCGCCGTCCAGAGCGGATGCTCGGGCGGCAGCGGCTCCGGATCGGTCACATCAAGGCAGGCCGCGCCCAGCCGGCCGCCCTGCAACGCCTCAAGCAGCGCGCGCTGGTCGACCGTCGTGCCACGGCCGATGTTGTAGAATTTCGCGCCGGGCTTGAACCAGCCCAGCCGGCGGGCGTTGACGTAGCCGCGCGTCGTTTCGTTGTCCGACAGAACATTCACCACGTGGTCGGCCAGCGGCAGCACGCGCGTGAGTTCCTCCTCCGCGATGATGCACACGCCCGGTTCGCTGCGCGCCTGCCGCCGCACGGCATAAACCTGCATGCGGAACGGCGTGAGCAGCTCCGCCAGCCGCCGGCCGATGGCGCCGAAACCAAGCATCAGCACCGTCTGACCCGTGAGCAGCTGCGCGTCGCGGCGGCGCTCCCCATATTGCCATGAGTGATCCGTCAGCTGGTCGCGGTACGACGGAAAAAGGTTGCGGCCGAGCGCCAGCATGAACGCGAGCGCGTGCTGCGCGCACGGCTCGGAAAAAACACTGGAGGCGTTGGTGAAGGCCCCGCCGCGCGCCCGCAGCGCCACGCGCAAATCCTCGCGGTCGTAGCGGGTGTAGCCGGCGCTGATCACCTCGATCCATTTGAGCCGCGGGTAACGCATGCACTCCTCGGCATCGGGCTGGCCCAGGGCCACGTCGGCCTCGGCCAGCGTCGGGTCAACCTTCCCCGCCGCCAGCACATCACCCACCATCGTGGACGAAAAGATGAGCCGATGACCGCGCGTGCCCTCGCGCAACCGCTGTTCGGCCGCGTCGGGAAACTTTGCGTTGCACCAGATAGTGAGGGACATGCTTGGAAATGACGAAGCCAGAATGACGAATTTCGAATGGTTGCTTGCTTGGATTGCTGGCTATTCGTCACTCGTCATTCTGGCTTCGTCATTGAACTCACTCCGTTTCGTTGAATGTGCACAATGCATGCACCGGCAACCCGGCGTCGCGCAGGCACTGTGAGCCGCCCAGTTCCGGCAGGTCGATGATCGCCGCCACGCCCACCACCTCGCCGCGCAGGGCCTTGAACAATTTCGCCGCCGCCAGCAGCGTGCCGCCGGTCGCGATGAGGTCGTCCACGATCAGCACGCGGTCGCCGGGTTTGCACGCGTCGGCATGGATCTCGATCGTCGCCGTGCCATACTCGAGCGCGTAATCCTGCGACACGGTTTTGTAGGGCAGCTTGCCCTTTTTGCGCACGAGCACGATGGGCTTGCCCAGCTTGTACGCGAGCGCGCCGCCGATGATAAAACCGCGCGCATCGACCGCCGCGATATGGTCCACCCGGGACGACGCACCGCTGGCCGCGAACGCATCGATCACGGCGCGAAAGGCCGCGGGATCGTTAAACAACGTGGTGACGTCGCGGAAATTCACGCCGGCGATCGGCCAGCCGCGCACCGTGCGGATCCTGGATTTGAGAAAGGCGGGGAGCTCGGCATCAGTCATGGCAAACAAACAAATCGGCCGATTCCCATTGAGGAAAGAATATTCATGGGCAAATGCGGCCGGCGTACTGGAAAGTCATTACGCCCAGCGCCGACCGCCGTTCGCTCTCGGTTTCGTGCTATCCTGGCAAGTCGTTGCCGACTATCTCACTCCGTTCGCCAACGCCGCCCTTTCCTTTCGCCATGAAAACCTCAATGGATCGCTACACGCACCAGCAGGCCGTGCAACGCGCCTTGACGTTGGGTCGGAGCAGCGACCCTGATGCCCTGCCTGAGCTGGCACGCCTTCTCGCAATGCCCTCCGCCGAGGTCCGCCGTCTCGCCGCGTCGGCGATTGGTAAAATTGCCGGATTCGGCGCCGAACCGGCCGCCGCCGTGCAAGCCTTGGCGCCGGCCGCCCTACACGACCCACACCCACAGACTCAGCAATACGCATTGAAAGCTCTCAAGGTTTATGGCGCCGCCGCGGAGCCGTATCTTCACGACCTCGATGATATCGCCGGCAACCAACAGGTGCGGGATTACGTGCGCCGCGCAGCCCATTCGGCCGCCGGGGCCATCCGCGAGTCCGTGCGCTTGGCCGAGGCTGATGCCGTTCGTCGTTGCGGCCGATGCGGCCAGCCGGTTTCCGCCGACGAGTACGCCCGCAGCCGGCAGGCGTTTCAACGCACCTTTTGCAATCGTTGCTTTGACGAAGTTTACCTCGAACGCCGCAACTTCGACACCAAAGTCGAGCTGAATAAAACGATCGTCGCGCGGGCCGGCACGCTTGTACAGTCGGATGGCGAGCGCCTCATCGCCGACTGGCTGACCGCCCGGAACATCGCCTTTCGCTACGATGAGCGATATCGCATTCTCTCCGGTCACGCAATCCGGCCCGACTTCTACCTGCCCGAATTCGATGTCTATATCGAATATTGGGGCATGGACACCGCGGACTACAAAATCGGCATGCTCAAAAAACAGCAACTCTACCAACAGGAAAGCAAACGGCTCATCTCGATCTACCCTGCCGACAAACCCCACCTGGATTCCATGCTTCGGTCAAAGCTCGCCCTCTTCGGGCATCACCCTCCATCGCCCAACGCGTTGGCGAGCGATAGCAAGTCAGCCCATTAGAAAAGAATCAGTTACCGCGCGGCCGCGCGGCGCATGACCTCGGCGCGGGCATTGAGATCGGCCAGCAATTCCGTGTGTTCGCTCGCCTCGCTGTCGTCGAGGTGAACCAGCCCCGTGCCGAAGGGCGCCGCGTCGCCCACCGCATCGGCCCAGCGGTGCCAGGCATAGCCGACGAACGCGGGATGCGTGAATGCGCGCGACAATGCCGTGCGCCCCTTGCGCAGCATCCGCTCGACGCTCGTCAGCCCGCGCGGCTCATGCGGCGCCGGCCGCTTGGTGAAAGCTTCCCCCGTCCAGGCGAATTCGCCGACCAGGACCGGCATGCCGCCGGCGAGGTGAAAATCGCCCAGCCGCTCGAACAACGTGTCGCGATGAATGCCGGCCGAAAGCACATCGACCGAGGGATGCACGCACTCCGCGAGCACCCCCGCGCCGGGCAGCCCGCCAAAACGACAGCCGAGGATCAGGTGGTTCGGGTCGTGCCGCCGGATGGCGGCGGCGCTCACGGTGAAATAGCGGCGCGCAAACTCGCGCGAGAAATTTTCCTGGTCGCGCAAATAATGCGGCGCGAGCAGCACCGTCTCGGCCTGCGTGAGCTGGCGCAGCGTCTCCTTGTTTGGCAATTCGACCTGCCAGGCGCGCGCCAGCGTCTCGAGGCTGCCGCCGCGCGCGGCGAGCGCGAACTCCCACGCCGCATGGTACGCCGCGCTGCTCGGCTCGAGGCTCAGGCAGATTTGCAGCAACGACAGGCGGGCTTTTTTCACGCCCGCTTCCGTCAGCAGTTTCTCCCCGCGCGCGGGGGCCCAGCCCAGCTCGTGGTCGGTGAAGTAGCCGATGAGCTCGCGCGACTCGCGCCACGGCAGGCACAGCCCGGCGGCCACGCGATCGCACGTCTCGGGCCAGCGCAAATCGAAGACATCGGGCAGCTTCGCGCCGAACGCGTTGATTTCCGGGGCGAATTTGCGGAAGTCGAGGATTTCCACGCAGGCCATCCCTTGGTCGAGAAACTCCGGCCCGGTCCACGGGCCGAGCGTGTTGACATGCCATTTTTCCAAGCGCGCGCGCACGGCGTGCGCAAAAGCCTCCGACTCCTTGGCGCCGTAAAGTTTGTCCACCGTCGCCGCGTACGGCCCGACCGGCACGGAGCGCCCGTCCCCGCGGCCGAAGCGGTTGACCGAGGCCACGCCCTTGCTCAAAAACGGCCGGTCGCGCGCATCGATGAACCACCACTGGCCGCGGCGCGTCTGCCCGACGCGGAAGAAACCCGGCGTGCCGCGGAGGGTCTCCGGTTTGAAATCGGTAAGTGTGGTTGAGTGGGCGTCGCTGGGAACCGCCATGCGTGGATGTTTGCGGTGTCTTCCTCAAAAGGAAAGGACACATTCACCTGCCCGTGAGGGCGAAAAATCACAAATCACAAAGTTCCAAACGCCAAAGAAATCGGCAAAAACCAGCATTGGAAAATTGATCCCAGCTTTTTGTTCTTTTGGAACTTTGGCGTTTGGGATTTGCCGTGTCCCCATGCATTATTTTCGAATGACACGATCAGGCCGTTTTAACGCGAAGAGCTCGGTTGTGCGACTGTAGAATTCGCCACCCATGCGGCCGATGGTGTCGAGCCGGGCCGGATCAGGTTGGCCGTCGGGACCAATGATGGCGTCATCCACGTGCGCGAACAAAATGGAGCCGAAAATGACGTTGGCCGCGAGCGGGCCTTCGCCGATGTGGACGATGGAGTGCAGCGAGCACTCGAACGCCACCGGCGCGGCGGCCACCCGGGGCGGGCGCACCCGCGTGCTGGGCGCGGACGCGATGCCGAATTTTTCAAACTCGCTCTCGCCGTACGGCAGCAAGGCCGCGCTGGCGTTCATTTTCTCGGCCAGCGCGTAATTGACGATGTTCACGACAAACTCCGGCACCTGCTCGATGTTGAGCATGGTGTCTTTTTTCGAGCCATCGCGCTTGTTGACCGGGACAAACATGAGCGTGGGCGGATTCGACGTGACGCCCTGGAAAAATGAAAATGGCGCGAGGTTGGGTTTCCCGTCGGCGGAAATCGTCGAGACCCAGGCGATGGGCCGCGGCGTGATCGTGGTGATCATCCAGCCATAGGCTTCGGCTCCCGGGAGTTTGGAAAAATCGAGCTGCATTCCGTTATCCTGAAACAAATCCGGGCTCCCAGCAAGCGGACAGCCGGAATGAAATTAATGTGGGGCGGGTGCCCTCACCCGCCATTCTAATCCATGCGGGGTGAGGGCACCCCGCCCACACCCTGACCAGCTTCAGATTCACTGAGTCGCCGCCCGCAGGTGGGTGATGAAATCATCCAGGTCGCTCGCGGCGACATCGGAGGCCGCGATAAAATTCATGTCGGCCTGCCGCCAGGCGCGCATTTCGTAACCCACGCGATGCTCATCGGTGAAGGGAAGCGCGGTGGCCGCCGGCCAGATAAACACGGTGATGAAATGTTTGCGCTTTTGGTAAACCAGCGCCGCCGTGGTTTGTCCTCCGAGGCGCTCGACACGCGCGCCGAGCAGCGGATAGCCGTCCGCGGCCAGGTCCGCGACCGGCGGGGAGAAATCCAGTTTGCTGGAGAGCCACGGCTTGACGGTGTGGCGGTCCGATGAAACCACATCCAGCATATGATCGGCCAGGACGGCACGCAGGTGGCTGGAAACGATTTCATCGCCGAATTGCGCGGAGCGGGCGCGCTGGTCTCCCCATTGGAACCCGATCAACGCGGCGAGGCAAAGTCCCGCCAGCACGCCGGCCATGTTCCAGGCCGGCCACCAGGACCAGCGTGAGCGCGCCGGTTCCTTGGCGCTGCGCAGTTGCGCGCGAATCCGCGTGGCGAGATGGGGCGGCGGCGTGAAGGCCGGCAGTTTTTCGCGCACGAGTGCGCGCAGGGCCGACTGCTGGCGCGCGGCGGCGGCGCAGGCCGCGCAGGCTTGCAGGTGGGCGCTGACCTCGGCGTCGTGCACGAGGTCGAGTTCGCCGTCGACATGCGCGGCGAGCCAGTGGCGGATTTCCTTACACTCCATGGGACGCCTCCTTTTCCAGACGGGCGAGCAACTCGCGGTGCAAATGCCCGCGCGCGCGGGCCAGCCGCGACATGACCGTGCCGATCGGGATGCCGACAACATCGGCAATCTCGCGGTAGGCCATGCCTTCGAGGTCGTGCAGCACGATCATCTCGCTCATTTTTTCAGGCAGCGCCGACAGGGCTTCGCGCAAAAGTTCGGAACTGACTTCCCCTTGCAGGGGCCCGGCCGGCTCCGGTGTGTCCGCCGTGGCGCTGTGCACCGATTCGTCAAATTCTTCCTGCAGGTTTATCTTTTTGTTTTTGCGCATGCGGCTGTAGCAAACATTGCGTAAGATGGTGAGCAGCCAGGCGCGCCCGTCGCCGCCGCGGAACTGGCCAAATGCCTTGTAGGCGCGCAGATAGGCCTCCTGCACCGAGTCTTCGGCGTCCTGCTCATTGCGCAGGAGCCAGCGCGCCAAGTTATAGGCATTGGGCAGATGAGGGAGCATGGTTTCTTCGAACGATGGCATGCAGTGTCGGAGCGGAGCGGGCGGCACAGAGCAGACCTCCATGGATGATTACGCCGGCGGGACGCGTTTATTCCATTTTGATGAAGAAAGTTAATTTCGCCACGGCGTGGAATAAACCAGCCGGGCGGAAAGTAGGACGTAATGAACCCTCCCTGTTTTCAATAACATTTCAACTCCTGTCACATGAATGATCTCATCCTCCACAACGACAATAACGACGGCATCGATCGCCGCGGCTTTCTCAAATGCATGGCCTGGACCGGTACAGGCGTGCTCTGGTCCATCAGCGGCGGCCTTCTCTCTTCGCGGGTGCTCGGACAGACGATTGGCGGGGCAGCCCTGCCCGCACCGGTCGGCGAGCTGCACTTCGTGCAAATTAGCGACAGCCACATCGGTTTCCACAAGCCCGGCGTCAACCAGGACGTGACCGCGACGTTTCGCGAAACCATCGCCCGCATCAACGCCCTGCCACAGGCACCCGAGTTCCTGCTGCACACCGGCGACCTCAGCCATCTCGCTGAGGCCTCCGAGTTCGACACGCTCGAACAACTCCTGCAGGACTGCAAAACGAAGCAGGTCTTCTACGTTCCCGGCGAGCACGACATCCTCAGCGACAACGGCGCGCAGTACATGGCGCGCTTCGGCAAGGGTTCGCTCGGCACCGGCTGGCATAGCTTCGACCAAAAAGGCGTGCACTTTGTCGGCCTCTCCAACGTGGCCAACATCGCCGAAGGCGGGCTCGGCACGATCGGCCCCGAACAGCTCGACTGGCTGGCCAAGGACCTCGCGCCGCTCTCCTCGGATACGCCCATCGTCGTCTATGCCCATATTCCCCTCTGGTCGATTTATCCCAAGTGGGGCTGGGGCACCGACGACGCCGAGAAGGCGCTCACGATGCTTAGGCGCTTCGGCTCCGTGACCGTGCTCAACGGCCACATCCACCAGGCGCTGCAGAAGATCGAAGGCAACATCACCTTCCACACCGCGCGCTCGACCGCGTTTCCCCAGCCCGCACCCGGCACGGCGCCCAAGCCCGGCCCGATGAAAGTCGAAGCCGCGCGCCTGCGTTCCTTTCTTGGTCTGACGAACGTTTCCTACGTGGAAACAGCCACCCCTCTGGCCATCGTGGATTCAACGCTCGCCGACCAAGGCTAAAGCCATGGACACAAACTTCTGGGTGAATGTGCATGGGGGAACCACGCACTTTCCGATCGCCATGATTTTTGTGGCCTGCCTGTGCGACACGGCCGCGTTGTGCTTCTGGCACAAGCCTGCGGCCGTGTCCCTGCGCACCGCCGGCAAATATTCGGCCATCATCGCCGCGCTCGGTAGCATACCCGCCGTCATCTCCGGCCTGGTGATGACGCGCGGCGACATGCTCGGACAAGACCCGGCCCTGCGTTTGCACCACCTTTTCGCCTGGCCCGCGTTCACCCTGATGATCGCGGCAGCGGTGTGGCGCGGCCTCACCCGCGAGCAAGTCTCGCGGCGCGGATACGCCGGCTACGTCGGCGTGATTTGCGTGCTCACCGGCTTGATCGCCGCCACCGGCTACTGGGGCGGCGAGTTACTCAAGGCCTTCCCATGAAACCACTCGCTGCTTTCATCACCAGCGTGGTTGCCGCCGGCACAGCCTTGGGGGCGGCGGCCGCGCTGGCCGCCGTCCTTCGCCACCAGGAGGCGACGCATTCCCACGAATTGCCGCCCTACGTCCCGCCCGCGGATATGGCCAGCGTGCCGCACGACGTCCTGGTTGAGAACGGCAAGAAGCTCTATTTCGAAAACTGCGCCCACTGCCACGGCGATGACGCGCACGGCGACGAAGGACCGGACTTGCACGGCATCTGGGTGAGCGACCGGCGCATCTCGACCGTGATCAAACGCGGCATCCCGGACGAAATGCCGACCTTCGCGACAAAACTTCATGACGACGACATCGCCGGGCTGATCGCCTACGTGCGGAGTTTGGATTGATGAGATTATTTCGATCCTTTTTAACGCAAAGAGCGCGAAGGCAAAAAGCATTTACCACGGATTTCACGGATAAAAACCCGGATGTATTCTGCTATCAGCGACAATCAGTGTACATCAGTGGTTAAAACTCTGGATCGATTTAAGCAGGAAACCCGGAAGCCAGGAGTCGTCGCACCAAACGCGAAGGAAGGCATCGGTTCGTTCTCTTACCCCTACTCGTTCTCGAATCAACGGATTTGAGAGATAACGATTACGAGTAAGAGAATGAGAACGATTTTGCTCCGAACCTCACGCGGTTGGCTCCAGGGCCCCGGCGTTTTTCGCCTTGATCGAGTATCCGACCAGGATCGCCAACAGGCCAAAGAGGAAAGCGGACGAGCCGATGGTGCCAAAACCAAGCCCGCCTTTGATTGGTGGCTTGGTCAATAAATCCCCGAAAGTCGCCCCAAAGGGACGGGTGAGAATAAAGGCGATCCAAAACAAAAGCACCGGGGAGATTTTCGTGAACCAATGGCACGCGACGACCAACGCAAGCCCCGAGCTGATCAGGACAGCACCCCCCAGGAATCCCAGCCCTGAACTATCCGACAAATAATCACCCAAGGCTGTTCCCAGCGTGTTCGATAACAGGATCGCAATCCAGTAGAACAGCTCCCCTTTTTTGCTGAAAATCCGGTCGACCGAAAGCGAACCTTCGCTGAGCCGCCAAACAAGGAGAACCAACATCAGCAGGGACACCAGGAGAAGGGATCCCCTGGCGTATCCAAGGCGAAGGGTGCGATCCATAAAGTCGGACATCGTTGTGCCCGCTGTGCTGGTGGCCAAAATCACCGTCCAATACAAAACCGGCCTGAATTTCTGCGATCGCAATTGTGCCACCAGCGCGATGAGAAAGAGGGAAACGAGGATGATCGAACTAAGGGCATAGCCCACATTGAGCGTCATCGACATCAAGTCGCCCCCGGTCTCACCCAAAGTCGTGGCGCAGATCTTCATGACCCAGAAGGCCAGCGTGATTTGCGGGATTTTGCTGGCCCCGTTTACCAGGGCATTTCGGCTTTCGATGGGATCACTCATGCGCATCTCTTTCAAAAAAGGCGGACGGAGAATTTATGCAGGGATTTGCGGCGCGGACGACGTTTCATCGGACCGGAATTTCACGGCCCCACCACGAGCACCGTAAAGGTGTCGGGTAAAATCGGCGGATGGTGCGAGGAGCCGTCCGTCGGCATCGGGCCGAACTTGGCCGTGGGCAGAAAGAGTCTCCCAGTTTTCTCATCGAATGCAATCGTGCGCGCGCCCCACTGCGTGGCCACGGTTTGCAGTACGCTGAATTTATCGGGCGATTCTTCCTGCACCACGGTGAGCGTGCCGCCCCGGCAGGGAGCAAACGCGCGACCGGTGGCAGGATCAAACGCGGCGCCGTCGGGATCTTTGCTGATCGGCAGGGTCGTGAGGATTGTGCCGGTGTCGCTGTCGAGCACAACGAACTCCCCGTTGCCACAGGCGGAAAAAAGGCGGTGGTTCGCGCGATCGATGGCCAGGCCAGTCGGACCTTCGCCGGGAGCGAGGGGCCAGGTGGCGACCAACTTGAGCGCGTGGGTGTCGACCACAAAGACGACGCTTTTATCCTCATCGTTGACGAACATGCGTCCGCGTCCGTCGAAAACCAGTCCTTCCAATCCCTCGCTCAGCGCAACCGTGGCTTTGAATTCCCCGGTCGCGGCATCGATCACGGCGATTTCGCCGCTGCCGCTGTCGCAGACAAAGACCTGCTTGGTGTCGGTATCGTAGTCGAGGTCATCGGGTTTTTTCCCGTGGACCGGGATGACCTTGAGCGCCTGCAGCGTCTTGAGATCGAACATCGTGACGGTGTTGTCCTTGCCGTTGGTGATGAAGCCGTGGTTGAGCTCCGGCGCGACCGCGATGCCGTGCACGCCGTTGGCGGGTGCGATCTCGCCGACTTTTTTGCCCGTGTCGGCATCGAGCACCTCGACGCGCGTGGCGTGCGAGACATAGAGCCGGCGCGCAGAGGAATCGACGCAGAGCAGATCGTAGCCACCGATGCCGCCGATCTTGAATTGCGTCAACACGCTGTAATCAGCCAGCGCGGTGGCGGTGGCGCAGAGAAAAGCGAGTAACCATGAGGTGGTTTTAAATAGGGATGCCATGGAAGGAATTTGCTTAAACGTTCTGCGGAAACACACCGATGATTTTCAGCCGGTCAACACCGGCAGGCAAATACGGAATTCAAGGCATCATGTTACATTCTCGAATCGCCTGTTGGCTTCAGTCATCGTTCTCTTACTCGTTATCGTTCTCATAATCGATCCGGTGGTTTTTAGAGAACGATTTGGTAACCGATGCACTTGGCGAGACCTAGTCATGTTGGCTTCTTGTGGGCGGGGTGCCCTCACCCCGCATTGGGTTGACCGCGGGGTGAGGGCACCCCGCCCACAATAGAATAGAACAGCAGAACGGCAGACCTGGTGCACCAAGTCCGCCGTCCAGCCGGAGCCGGCGCACAATCCCCTGTGCGTCACCCCTTGCCTACGTCGAGCACTTTCCCGTCGCCGGCATCGATCTCGATTCCGACGATGGTTTTGTTGGCGCCGACGATCTTGATGGCATACAGAAGGCTGCCTTGCTTCATCTTGAGATCGGCGCTGATCACGCTGCCGGGAACCTTCGCCTGCGCGGCTTTCATCGCGTCGTTGAGGGATATCTTGGCCAGCGTCGGGAGGTCGGCACGTTTGACTTTGCCGGCCGGGTGGATGGAGCCGATGGGAGCGGTCTCCTGCGTTTGTGCCGTGGCGGGAATCGCGGCGATTCCAGCCAGCGCCGCGAGACAACCCACGGCCATTAACCTGCGTATTTGTTTTTTCATGGTTCGATCATACTGCGTTTGAGTTTTCGCACTGCCGCGTTTTTGCGGCAGCGCACGCCAGCGTAGCAGGGAAAACGGGGCGTTCGGAAAAATTTCGGGTTTGTTTAACCGCGAATGCACGCGAATAGACGCGAATTCCCCGAAGCCTCTACCGGAAGGCGCGAAGATCGACCCAAAGGAGCTTTGGTTTATTTAACCACGGATTACACGGATAGGCACGGATGGATTCAGGGATCAGTGGCAATCAGTGTTCATCAGTGGTTAAAAAACGGATCGAATCCGTGATCAGCCGTGTAATCCGTGGTGGAATGGATCGAGATAGTGACTAATTACCAAATACAAACTACCAACTACGACCCCGGACCAATGACCAATGCCCAACCACCAATGACCAGGCGCGAAGCGCCGTGGCATGCCGGCTTGCGCGCCGCGCGCGCCCACCTCGTGCCCGGCCTCGTGCTCCAGGCCTTCGCTATCGCGCTCGTCGTCGCCTATTACTGGCACCCGCCCACGCATGCCGCGCTCGATGCGCTGGCGGCTTTCCGCGAGCGCACCGGCTGGTTCTACGGCATCGTGGCCACCGGGATTTTCGGCGGCGTGCTGCCGCAACTTTACTTGAAATTGGATCCGGCCACGCGCAACCGCTACACGCTGGCACAAGGCGCGGTGCTCATCGCGTTCTGGTCCTACAAAGGCTTCGAGGTCGACCTGTGGTATCGCGTGCTCAACCACGTCGTCGGCTCCGGCCATGGAACGGGCACCATCGCAACCAAGGTTTTCTTCGACCAGTTTGTGTATTGCCCGTTCTACGCGGTACCGGCGGAGATGCTGTTCTTTGCCTGGTGCGAGGCGCACTTCGACGCCGCGGCGGTGCGGGCCGACTTCCGCGAGGGCCATTGGTATGCACGACGCGCGCTGCCGTTGCTCGTCGGCAACCTCGGCGTGTGGCTGCCCGCCGTGTGCGCCATCTACGCGCTGCCCCTGCCCCTGCAACTGCCGCTCTTCAACCTCGTGCTGTGCTTCTTCACCCTCATGCTCACGCATATGACGAAGCCGACTGGTAGTTAGTAGTTTGGATTTGGTAATTGGTACGGACACCCTACCTTGGTCTCCAAGCTCCGGCCCTTAGATGAAGCCACGGCGGGCAAGACAGAGAACACGGCAAACGCCGGATCGAAACCAATTACCAATTACCAACTACCAATTACCAACTACTAACTACGCGAAGAGCAGATCCAGTTTTGGTAAAAAAACACGCGCGCCGGAATGCATCCGCCTCATTGCGTCTCTCGTATAATAACCTAATGTTGCACGCCATGTTGCCCCGACGCGTCTGCCAGTTTTTTTTATTCGCCGCGCTGCTGGTGTCGGCGGTTCGCGCCGCTGACTCGCCCGTAAAGGCTTCGCTCGTCGCGGCCGACATTTCGATCCAACCCGGCCACGCCTTCACCGTCGCCCTGCGCCTCCAACACGAACCACACTGGCATACCTACTGGATCAATCCCGGCACCGGCTACCCCACTTCGCTCGATTGGACGCTCCCCGACGGTTTCAAGGCCGGCCCCATCCAATGGCCTGTGCCACACGTCCTCCATGATCCCCACGGCGCCATCGTCGGCAACGGCTACGAAGGGGAAACTTTTCTGTCGGTCGAAATCACGCCGCCCGCCACGCTCAAGCCGGGCGACACCATCACGCTCCACGCGAAGGCCGGCTGGCTCATGTGCCAGGACGTTTGCATGCCGGGCAAAGCCGACGTCGAGCTCATGCTCCCCGTCAGCGCTGACGCGCCCCAACCCAGCGAATGGGCCGCGAAAATCGCCGCCCAGCCCATGCCACAGCCGTCCGCCGCTTGGAATGTCTCCGCCGTGCGCGATGGCAAGAATATCTGGCTGCGCCTGATCTCCGCCGACAGCACAACGCGTGAATTAAATGCCCCGCACTTCTTCGCCGACGATGGATTCATCCAATACGATCAGCCGCAGACCGTGAGCAGTGTGGACAACGGCTATGAACTCGTACTCCCCATTTCGGAATCCGCCGATGCGACAACGACGCAGCTCGTGGGCGTACTCACGACGGAAACCCCCGTCGCCGGCTTACGAATAGACATTCCAATCACCACGGTTGCTACCGGCGCAAATCCCAAATCCCAAACGCCAGACACCAAAGAACCGGGCAATTCCCAGCTACCAAGCACCAACGACAAATTACCAACTACCAATTCCCTGCCAGCCACGCTGGCATTAGCCTTCATCGGCGGGCTCATCCTCAACCTCATGCCGTGCGTGTTTCCCGTGCTCGGCATCAAGATCCTCGGCTTCGTCAACCAGGCCGGGCACGAACGCGGCAAAGTCGTCGCGCACGGACTCGTGTTCACCGCGGGCGTGTTGCTCTCGTTCTGGACGCTCGCGGGCGTGCTCGCCGTGCTGCGGGCCGGTGGCGACCAGCTCGGCTGGGGCTTCCAACTGCAATCGCCCGCCTTCGTGTTCGGGCTGACCGCGGTGATGCTCATCTTCGCGCTCAACATGAGCGGCGTGTTTGAGTTCGGCCTCGCGGCCACGGGCGTCGGCGGAAAGCTCCAGATGAAGTCGGGTTACGCCGGCTCGTTTTTCACCGGGGTGCTCGCGACGGTCGTCGCCACGCCCTGCTCGGCGCCATTCCTCGCGCCCGCCCTCGGCGCCGCGCTCGCGCTTTCGACCGTCCAAGCCTTCACCGTGTTCACCGCCATCGCCCTCGGCCTGTCCACACCGTACCTGCTGCTCTCGATCTTTCCCGGCGCGGTGAAAGTGCTGCCACGCCCGGGCGCGTGGATGGAAACGTTCAAGCAATTCATGGCCTTCCCGCTGTATGCAACGGTTGGATACCTCGTATGGGTCCTCGCCGGGCAGGTAAGTGAAAGCGCCCTGCTCACCATCCTCTTCGCGCTCGTGGTCATCGCGATGGGCGTGTGGTTCTACGGACACTGGAACGCGCCCGGCGCCTCCGCGGGCCGCGCCCGCTTCGGGCTCATCGCCGGTTTCGCCCTGCTCGGCTGCGGCGCGTGGCTCGGCTGGCCGCACCCGCCCGCATCGACCGACATCACCTGGGAGCCGTGGAGCGCCGGGCGCGTCGCGCAGCTCCGCGCGGACAACCGCATCATCTACGTCGATTTCACCGCGCGCTGGTGCGCCACCTGCCAGGCGAACAAGAAATTCGTCTTCCATGACGCCACCGTGCTGAAAACTTTCCGCGACAAAAGCATCGCCACGCTGCGCGGCGACTGGACGAACGCGGATCCGCTGATCACGGCCGAGCTGGCGAAATACCACCGCAGCGCGGTGCCGTTCAACCTGGTTTACCTCCCCGGCGAACCCGAACCGGAAACCCTGCCCGAGCTTTTGACCCCCGGCATCGTGCTCCAGGCCGTCGATAAAAAAGATTAGACCCCATCAGGAAAATGGCAGGAAAGAGTTGAAGAAAAATCACTTCAATTGTAGCCATCGGCCGCATGGATGCTAGATTCATCGTTGGTCGAATTTTGTTTCGGTCGTACGGGATAACCGCGACGACCACGCCGTGAATTTGAATTGAACGCATGGATCCCGCCTTGACTCAGATTATCTGTCTGATAATCTGATTGGCATGGAAACCACGCTCACCACCTTCCAGCGCCAGTTCTCGGAGGCGCGCAAGGCCGCGGACCGGGGCGAGACAGTCGCGATCAAATCCGACGACCATTCGGAGTACGTCTTTTTCCGCCGGGCCAAAGCCCCCGCGAGGCCATTCGGCGATCTCGAGAAACTCTTTGGCGTCGTAGCCCTCAACGGTAAACGCGAACCTGCCCGTGACCGAATCCGCCGACATCTTCGCAAGAACGCTGCTGCTTGATGCCGGCCCGTTGGTCGCAGCCATCGACCGCTCCGACGAACATCACGCCTGGGCGAAGCGCACGCTCCCCAAGCTCAAAGGCCGTGCGGTCACGTGTGAAGCCTGCCTCGCCGAGGCCTTGCACCTGCTGGAAAACAGCCCGGCCGCGATCGCGGCGTTGCGCGGTTTTCTTGGGCGCATGGAAGTCGTTCCTGTCGTCGCAACGGATTTCCCCACGGTCTTCGACCGCCTGGCGGACTTTGCCCCGGCCATGGACCTGGCCGACGCCTGCCTGGTTGTCCTCCAACGGCGCATGCCGGCTTCCATCATCGTCACCACCGATCACCGCGACTTTGCCACGTATCGCGTCCCTTTCCTTTCGCCCCTGGGCATCTTTGCCGTGTGAAAATAACGGGCGACCCGAAATTATAACCCCCGGCATCGTGCTCCAGGCCGTCGAGAAAAAAAATAAACGGAAGCGCTTGCTGGAACAAAACGGGAGGACTAGTCTCACTGCTATACATGATGATCGAGCAAGTTGGATTTCCAACGGCACGACCCATTGTCACTCATAGTCTGTGGTGTATGGCGATCTGCTTTGCTACAATTCGTTAAGTGCCAAAGAATACCCATGTTCTTGATGCAAAGGCTGACTCAGACCTCCAAACCAAACTCGGTCTAGTCGTTCGCAGTTGGCGACAGCAAATGGGTATCACCCAGGAAGAGTTGGCGTGGCGGGCCAGCCTGCATCGCACGTATATCGCAGACATCGAACGCGGCGCGCGCAACGTGACCCTGCGAAGCATCGCGAGCCTGGCGAAGGCGTTGCAACTCACGATCGGGGACCTGCTGTCCCATGCCACCAAACCAGCTGGAGCCGCCATGCGCAGCGGGGCGAAAACGGCGCCCAAGACGGTGTCGGAAATTTTGCTGATCGAGGATAGTGCGACGGATGCAGCGATGGCGGCGCGCGCGTTCAAGCGGGCCAAGGTTACGAATCCGCTGAAAATCGTCTGCTCCGCGGAGGACGGATTGGACTACCTGTTTGGCAGCAGTCGGACGGGGAAACGAAAGCGGGCGCGGCCACAGTTGATCCTGCTCGATCTCAACCTGCCCCAGATGTCGGGACTGGAATTCCTGCGCCGCATTAAAGGAGACGAACGCACGCGTGACATTCCGGTCGTGATCCTGACGGTTTCACAGAGCGACCGCATGATCATCGAGTGCGGCCGGTTGGGCGCGGTAAACTACATCGTCAAGCCGTTCGGCATCGAAAACTTTGTCCGGGTCACCCCAAGGCTGAACCTTCATTTGACTTTGGGGCCGCCGGTCAATATCAGAAGCAAAGCGAGTTCAGTTTGATCCCCCCTGCAAACATGCAACCCGTGAGGTTAGGGTCGACGGCCGGTTCATGGCGCACGACGGCGCGATGGAAGGTGTTCCATGCACACTGATGAACAGCTGAGGGCGTCGCTCAAGGAAATCGGCGACCTAAAATCTGCGCTCGACGAACACGCGATCGTGGCCATCACCGATCCGCAGGGAAAGATCACCTACGTGAACGACAAGTTTTGCGCGATCTCCAAGTATTCGCGCGCCGAGTTGCTCGGCCAGGATCACCGGATCATCAACTCGGGACACCATCCCAAGGCATTCATCAGCGATTTATGGGCAACCATCGGGCACGGGCGCGTCTGGCATGGCGAAATCAAGAACAAGGCGAAGGATGGCACGTTCTACTGGGTGGACACGACCATCGTCCCGTTTCTCACCGAACAGGGCAAACCCCGCCAGTACGTCGCCATCCGCGCCGACATCACCGAGCGAAAGGCGGCGGAAGAAAAGCTGAAAGCCTCAACCAAGGAAGTGATCGACCTGAAGCTGGCGCTCGACGAGCACGCGATCGTGGCCATCACCGATCCGCAGGGAAAAATCACTTACGTCAACGACAAGTTCTGCGCGATCTCCAAGTATTCGCGCGACGAGTTGCTCGGCCAGGATCACCGGATTATCAATTCCGGCCACCACTCGAAGGAGTTCATCCGTGACCTGTGGACGACCATTGCGCGCGGCAAAGTCTGGCACGGCGAAATCAAGAACAAGGCGAAGGACGGCACGTTTTACTGGGTGGATACGACCATCGTCCCCTTTCTCAACGAGCAGGGCAAACCCCGCCAATACGTCGCCATCCGCGCCGACATCACGGAACTCAAACGCGCGGAAGAGGCGGCCGCCCAGCTTGCCGCCATTGTCACGTCATCCGATGATGCCATCATTGGAAAAGACCTGCGGGGAGTTGTCACCAGTTGGAATGACGGGGCGGTCAAGCTCTTCGGTTATCCAGCTTCCGAGATGATCGGACAATCGATCACGCGGCTAATTCCGCCGGGGCGGCAAATGGAGGAAACGGAGATTCTCAGCCAGATAAAGCGGGGCGAGAACGTGCGGCATTTTGGAACCGTGCGCGTACGCAAGGATGGCAGCGCCATAAATGTCTCCGTGACGGTATCCGCCATCAGGGACCAGAAGGGAAAGGTTGTCGGCGCCTCGAAGGTGGCGCGCGACATCACCGAGCAAAAAGCGGCGGAAGAGACCATCCGGCAACTCAACACCGATCTCGAACAGCGGGTGAAGGAGCGCACCGCCCAACTCGAAATCGCCAACCGTGAATTGGAGGCCTTTTCCTATTCGGTGTCGCACGACCTGCGCGCACCCCTGCGCGCGATCGATGGATTTTCCCAGGCGGTGCTGGAGGACTTCGGGCCGAAACTGCCCGACGAGGGCCGGCGTTATTTGCAGACGATCCGTTATTCGGCGCAGCGGATGGGCGCGTTGATTGACGACTTGCTGGCATTTGCCCGGCTCAACCGGCAGGAGATGAACAAGCGGCCGATCGACACCGGCAAGCTCGTGCGCAGCACCCTCGACGAACTGGGCTTCCCGTGGCCGAACCGGTCGGTCGAGGTCCACATCGGGGATTTGCCGGCGAGTTCCGGCGATCCGGTGCTGTTGAAACAGGTCTGGATAAACCTCCTGTCGAATGCGTTGAAATACACGAGCAAGCGCGTAAAGGCCGAGGTGGAGATCGGCTGCACAAAGACCAACGGAGCCGAAACCTTTTTCGTCCGCGACAACGGCACCGGCTTCGACATGCGCTATGCCGATAAGCTTTTCGGCGTCTTCCAGCGGTTGCATCGCGTGGAGGACTACGAAGGCACCGGCGTCGGCCTCGCCATCGTGCAGCGCATCATCCACCGGCACGGCGGGCGCGTCTGGGCGGACGCGGCCGTCGATCGCGGCGCGACGTTTTATTTCACCCTGGAAAAGGAAACCAAACCATGAACGACCCAAACGCCGTCGAGCTTTTGCTCGTCGAGGACAATCCACAGGACCTGGAGCTGGCGCTGCGCGCCCTGCGCAAGGCCAATCTCTCGAACCGGATCCACGTTGCCCGCGACGGCGCCGAGGCGCTGGAGTTTATCTTTTGCGAAGGCCCGCACGCCGCGCGCCGGATCACCGACTGCCCCAAGGTGATCCTGCTCGACCTGAAGCTGCCCAAGGTTGACGGGCTTGAAGTACTGAAGCTCATCAAGGGCGACCCGCGCACGAAGATGATCCCGGTCGTCGTGCTCACCTCATCGAAGGAACAGAGCGACGTGGTCGAGAGCTACCAGCTCGGGGTGAACAGCTATATCGTGAAACCGGTGAACTTTGAACAGTTCGCCGAGGCCGTGCACGACCTTGGGCTCTACTGGCTGCTCCTCAACCAGCCGCCGAAAGTGGCCAACTAGCCTCACCTCATGCCGCAAACGCTCAAAGTCCTGGTCGCCGAGGACAACCCCGCCGATGCCGAGCTGTTGGTGCGTGAATTGCGCCGGGCCGGGTTCGAGCCCGATTGGAAGCGGGTGGATACCGAGAAGGCCTATCTCGAGCACTTGCATGACGGGCTGGACTTGGTCCTGTCGGACTACCAGATGCCGGAATTTAGCGGGCTACGCGCGCTGGAATTACTAAAACAGAGGGACTTGGAGGTGCCGTTTATCATTGTGTCGGGCACCATCGGCGAGGACACCGCAGTGGCGGCAATGAAGCAGGGTGCAACAGATTACCTGCTGAAAGACCGGCTGACGCGCCTGGGGTCGGCGGTCAGCCACGCATTGGAATCCAGCCGCCTGCGCGCGGAACGCCGTAGCGACGCCGCGCAGTTGCGGCTGCAGGGCGCTGCGCTGGCGACCGCGGCCAATGCCATCATCATCACCGATCCCAAAGGCAGCATCCTCTGGTCCAATCCCGCGTTTACAACGCTGACCGGCTACACCGCAGCCGAAGCCGCCGGCCAAACCCCCCGTTTGCTCAAGTCCGGCCAGCACGACGCGACATTCTACCGCGAGCTGTGGGGGACGATTCTTTCCGGCCGGGTTTGGCGGGGCGAACTCATCAACCGCCGCAAGGACGGCAGCTTCTATCATGGCGAGCAGACGATCACGCCGGTGCGCGACGAAGCTGGAGTGATTACCCACTTCATCGGTGTGATGAACGACGTGACGGCGCGGAAACGCGCCGAAGAGGAGGCGCGGGAGACGCACAAGCGGTTGCAGGAATTGCTCGAATACAGCCCGGCCGTGCTTTACGCGCTGAAACTCGAGGGTGAAAGGATCGTCCCGTACATGGTCAGCGAAAACATGATGCGGCTGCTCGGCTTCACCGTGGCGGAAAGCCTGAGCCATGCCTGGTGGCTGGGGCAGCTTCATCCCGACGACCGCGACCGCGCGGTTGCGAGCATGGCCGAAACCATCGCAAACGGCACCAGCCGCACCGAGTACCGGCTGCGGCACAAAGACGGCAGCTACCGCTGGGTGGACGACAATCGGCGGCTCATGCGCAATGCCACCGGCGCGCCGGCGGAACTGGTCGGCATCTGGGCCGACATCACCGAGCACAAACGGGCGGAGGAAACCATGCAGCAGGCGTCAGGCCGCGTGACGCGGGACCGCCGGAACCGTGTGCGCATCGAGCTGGCGATCCTTTTCCTGGCGACAGCGTTGATCTTCACCCTCGCGGCGCGCTTCGAGTGGTTTGAAGCCGGCACGCGATGGGTTCAGGCCTACGATGCCATTCAGCTGGACGACATCGTGGTCACGGCCATTTTTTTCGCGGCGGGACTGGCAATATTTGCGTTTCGTCGCTGGCGGGAGTCGGAGTCGGAGCTGACCAGCCAGCAGCAGGTCCAAGCGGCGCTGGGCTTGTTGCACGACGAACTTGACCGGCAGGTCAAGCAACGGACCGCAGAATTGGACCGGGTGAACCAGGCGTTGCGCGCGGAAATCACCGAGCGAAAACGGACGGAAACCGTGCTCCAGGAATCCAACCGCCGCTTCCACGAGATGCTGGAAAACCTCGAGCTCATCGCCATGACGCTCGATAAAAAAGGCACGGTCACTTTCTGTAACGATTTCCTGCTGCGCCTGGCCGGTTGGAAACGGGAGGAGGTGATCGGGAAAAGTTGGTTCGACAAATTCCTGCCGGATTCGGCCGCAGCAGTGAAGCAGCTGTTCCTCGATACCATCGACAGCGGGAAGGTTCCACCCCACCAGCAAAATCCGATCAAAACGAGGACGGGCGAGCTGCGCGAAATTGTCTGGAGCAACACCCTGCTCAAGGACGGCACGGGAAACATTGTCGGGGCAGCCAGTATCGGAGAGGACATCACCGAGCGTCGCACCCTTGAGGAACAGCTCCGGCAGGCGCAGAAGATGGAAGCCATCGGCACGCTGGCCGGCGGCATCGCGCACGACTTCAACAACATCCTGTCCGCGATCCTCGGCTATACCCAACTTTCCCAGATGGTCTTGAAGGAAAATCCCGAAGTCCGCGGGTATCTCAATGCGGTCTTGCAGGCGAGCAGTCGCGCCACCGATCTCGTGCGGCAGATCCTTACGTTCAGCCGCCAGCAGCCACAGGAGCGCCATCTGATCCAACTCCAGCCGGTCGTGGAGGAAACCCTCAAACTGTTGCGCTCGTCCATCCCCTCGACCATCGAGTTCGATCTCTCGCTCGCGACCGATGCTCCCACGGTGCTCGCCGATGCGACGCAAATCCACCAGATCCTGATGAACCTCGGGACCAACGCCTGGCACGCGATGAAAGACCGGCCGGGCCGGCTGCAGGTGAAATTGGAAAAATACGTGGTCGATGCGGCCCAGGCGACCAGCCAGCCCCAGCTAAAGCCGGGCCTCTACGCACGCGTGTCGGTCAGTGACACCGGGCGCGGGATGGATCCGGCGACGCTGCGGCGGATCTTCGAGCCGTTCTTCACGACCAAGCCGCCCGGCGAGGGCACGGGCCTGGGCCTGGCCGTCGTGCACGGCATCATGAAAGATCACGATGGCGCGGTAACGGTTTACAGCCAGCCCGGCGAGGGCACGATCTTCCATCTTTATTTTCCCGCGCACGCCGGCAAGGCACCCACGGCTATCGTTGAACAGGGACCGGTGCCACCCGGCCATGGTGAGCGGGTTTTGTTTGTTGATGACGAGGAGGTGCTCGTCCAGCTCGGCCAGAAAACATTGACCGAACTCGGCTACGAAGTCGAAGTTGCGACGGAACCCGCCGTCGCGCTCGCGATGGTGCGCGCCGATCCGCAACGCTTTGCCCTGGTGATCACGGATCAGACCATGCCCGAGATGACCGGCCTCGTGCTCGCGGGCCAGCTCCTGAGAATCCGGCCCAAGTTGCCCATCATCATAACGACTGGTTACAACGCGGCGCTTACGGCGGCACAAGTCGAAGCCGTCGGCATTCGCCAACTCTTGTTCAAGCCCATTACCGTCCAATCGTTGGGAACGGCTGTGCATGCGATCCTTTCCGCCAAAAGCGCGACTCGAATCCTCCTCATCGACGACGACGACCCCTTCCGCACCATGCTGCGCCTGACCCTGGCCCATTTTGGCTACATCGTAATCGAAGCTCGCAACGGCAAGGAGGGCCTGGCGTTGTTTAAAGAGGCCGACGTCGACCTGGTCATCACGGATATCGTGATGCCGGAAAAAGAAGGGCTCGAAGTTTTGATGGAGCTTCGGACGAGACAACTACCACCGGTGAAAATCATCGCCATTTCGGGTGGCGCACGGGTGAACATAGCGGATAATCTGCGCATGGCCAAACTCCTGGGCGCAGCGAAAGTGCTCACCAAGCCGTTTTCAAACGAAGCAATGATTGCAGCCATCAACGAACTGCTGCCGGGTGACGGCAACTGAGGGCGGAAAAATTCCAAAACCTAAACTTCAAATCACATGGAAATGGGCCAAATAACCAACCATCGATGATCCGTTCCTGGTTCCCTGGATTCCTAATTAGGATGATCTTTGGCGTTTGGAAATTGGCGTTTGTGATTTGCGCGCCATAACGCGCGCCTGGTTCAGATCAGCTTGCTTTCCCGCAATGCTGCGCGTCCGATCAAAACCGGCCTCGGATAAAAGGTGAAATAACATGACCGATCCCATTCAAAAGCGGCCCGAAGATCTCATCCAGCTCATCGTCGACACCATTCCCACCATGACCTGGAGTCTCCGGGCCGACGGCACGGTTGATTTCATCAACCAGCGCTGGCTGGACTATAGCGGCCTTTCCTTCGAGCAGTTTATCAAGGACCCGACCGGCACCATGCATCCCGAGGATATTCCCAGGGTCTTGGAAAAGTGGCTTCCGCTCATGACGGCGGGAGAATCGTACGAGGATGAAATGCGTTTGCGCCGGGCCGATGGGGAATATCGCTGGTTCCTGGTTCGCACGGTGCCGCTGCGCGACAAGGATGGAACCATCGTCAAATGGTTCGGATCCAGTTTCGACATTGAAGATCGAAAGCAGGCCGTGGAGGCATTGCGGCGCAGTGAGCAGCAACTCCATGAGCTGGTCGGCCGGTTGAACACCGTGAGGGAGGATGAAGCGAAACGCATCGCCCGCGAACTCCACGACGATCTCGGCCAGAAACTTACCGCCCTCAATATGGAGCTCGCGGACTTGGAGATGAACCTGCCCGATGCGACCCCCAGCCAGCGGGCCCAGATCAACCGCATGCATTCCGTCGTCGATCACACGATTGAGGTCGTGCAGGCCATCTCCAGCGAGCTTCGCCTCGGCCAGCTCGATGTCCTCGGGCTCACGGCGGCGATCGAATGGCAGTTAAAGGAATTCTCCCGCCGTTCCACGATTCCGTGCGCGGTCACGCGCCTGGATGAGATATCGAACCTGTCCGATGCCCAGAACACGGCCGTCTTTCGCATCCTGCAGGAAGCCCTGACCAATATCCTGCGCCACGCCGGGGCCACCGCGGTGGATGTCAGCCTGCAAGCCGGACCAAGCCAGCTGACCCTGAAAGTTCACGACAATGGCCGTGGAATCACGGCCGTGGAATTGAACGATCGAAAATCCATCGGCCTGCTGGGCATGTGTGAACGCGCCCAGAGCGTCGGCGGCGCCGTCACGATCACGGGCGGGGCGGGCCTGGGCACAACCGTGGTCGTCACTATTCCCATGGAGCCGGCCGGCAGGATTCCCTCATGAGCCTGCGAAATATAAAGGTATTGATCTGCGACGATCACGAATTGATTCGTGAGGGCCTGAAGCGCATCCTGCTCGATACGGGAAAGGCGACTCGCGTCGGCGATGTGTCCTCCGCGGAGGAAGCCGTTGCGGCGGTGCGGCGGGAATCATGGGACATCATGATCCTCGACATCAATCTCGGCCGGCGGAGCGGGCTGGATGTGTTGAAGGAGATCAAGGCGGAATTTCCCCGCCTGCCCGTGCTGATCTTGAGCATGTATCCCGAAGAACAGTTTGCGCTGCGCGTGATTCGCGCCGGCGCCGACGGCTACCTGAACAAAAACCTGGCCTCGAAAGTCCTGATCGAGGCGATTCGCCAGGTACTGGCGGGAGGGCATTATATCAGTCCGAAAGTGGCGGAGCAGTTGGTGAGCGCGGTGAAGCAGCCGGTGGGCCAGCCGTTGCACGCGACATTGTCCGACCGCGAAGACCAGGTGCTGCGGCTGATCGCCGCCGGTCGCACGGTGGGGGAGATCGCGGGCCAGCTAAATTTGAGCGTCAAAACCGTGAGCACTTACCGGGGTATTGTTTTGCGAAAACTCGGCATAAAAAACAATGCCCAGCTGATGCGCTATGCGCAGGAACACGAGTTGATTGGCTGGTAATGCCAAGGGAGTGAATTCACTCCCTAGGACAAACGCGGAGGCCAGAATTAGCTGTGCGCTGATTCACGCGACGCGGCACTTCGTGCTATGTTGATCATGGTTAACTCCATGCCCATCTCCGGCACGGAACGATAACTCTCAATCGATGCCAGCACGGGAACCTTCGTTCTTGTGCCAACATGGCCAGATTGGGCTGAACCGAGGGATTTAGTCGGTGCAAAATAATATGGCTCGAATCTTACTCATCGAAGACGACCACACCGTCCGCGCCGTGCTGCGCATGTCATTGGCCGGGGTTGGCCATATCGTGATCGAAGCTCGCAACGGCAAGGAAGGCTTGGATCTGTTCAAACGAGCCGGAGCCGACCTGGTGATCACGGATATCATCATGCCCGAGGTGGAAGGCCTGGAGGTTCTCAGGGAGCTTCGAAGCAAACGATTTCCATCGGTCAAAGTTATTGCGATCTCGGGTGGCGGCGTGTCACAGGACGCGGGGGACGCTCTTCGCATGGCCAAGCTCCTGGGCGCGGCGAAGACGCTCGCCAAACCCTTCTCGAATGAAGTCCTGATCGCGGCCGTCAACGAAGTGCTGCTGGGCGGCGGAGCCAAGCCACCACCGGCAGCGCAATAAGTGCGTGCTCGGTTCAAATCAGGCTATCCTAGCAGCTGGAAGTAATTCTTGCAGACATGGGGAAACAGCTATGCTGGTAGCCCATGAATTCTGCCGCTGCCGCTCCGTCGGCATCTTCCGGCCACCATTCTCCCGACGCACAGGACGACCCGCTGCTTCGCCCTGAATCCGAACCCCTGAATCGCTGGGCCCCGGCGTTGCTGCTCCTCGGCGCCGCGGCCTTGTACCTGGTCCATTTGGGCCGGGTCGGCCTGTTCGATCCTTGCGAAGGCATGTATGCGGAGATCCCTCGGGAAATGATCGCGCTGAAGGACTGGATCACGCCCCATTTCAATTTCGTCCGCTATTTCGAGAAACCTCCGCTGATTTACTGGTTGAATGCGGTCGCGTTTAAACTTTTTGGCTTTTCCGAATTTTCCGCCCGCCTGCCCACCGCCGCCGCGGCGATCGCGGGCATCGGATTTGTGTACGCCATCGGCCGCGATCTTTGGGGCCGCCGCGCGGGGCTGGCGTCCGGGGCGATCCTGGGCACGAGTTTCGGCTGGTTCATCTTCGGGCGGCTCAACCTGCCGGATATGTTGTTCACCGCGTTGCTGACCGGCGCGTTTTGGGGAATCAGCCGGGGATTCCTGGGCAAAGAACCGCGCCCGGCCTCCATGCTCTGGGGATACGCCGCCATGGCGGCTGCGGTCATGGCCAAAGGCCTGATCGGTGTCGTTTTCCCGGTGCTGACGCTCGGCACTTTCGTGCTGTTTTCCTGGGACTGGCAGCTCGTGCGCCGGCTAAAACTGATCCAGGGCGGCCTTCTGTTCCTCGCCATCACCGCTCCGTGGCACATTTTGATAGCGGAGAGAAATCCCGGATTCCTCTGGTTCTTCTTCGTGAACGAGCATCTCTCCCGCTTCGTCGGGAGTCGCCAGGCGGATTATGCCTCGGTTCCCCTGGCGACCTACCTGGCCCTGACCGCGGTGTGGTTTTGCCCGTGGATTATTTTCCTGCCCGCCGCCCTCCGGCGATGCTGCTCGCGCGGGACCGACGACGGCCGAATGGATCGCGGAGTTTTGTTCGTGTTGTGCTGGGCCGGCGCGGTCATTGGTTTTTTTGCCCTGAGCCCCGCGCGGCTGGAATACTACGCGTTGCCCGCCCTGCCCGCCCTCGCCTTGTGCGTCGGCCGCCTGTGGGACCTCGAGATGGCCGCCCCGCGGAAACGCCCTCGCGCCGGCGGTCTCCTGCCCGCGTGGATCGCGCTGATCGTGTTTTCGGTGTGCCTGATTCCCGCGGCGAATCTTTTCCCGCAGCTCGAGCACATGCAGTTCTATAACATGTTCCAGGGTTCGGGTTCTGCGACCGGATCGATCAGCGATCCGGCTATTGCCGCCGCCAAGATCAACATCGTGCCCGCGTTTTCGGATCTTGTCCCGCTGTTCAAGATCGTGGTCGCCCTCATCGTCGTTGGCACGGGCCTTTCCGCGCTGGCCTGGTTTCGCCACCGCCCGGGACTTGCCCTGATTTGCCTGATCGGTGCGTTGGGCGTGGGATTTGGCACCGTTGAGAAAGGATTTGTGCTCTTCTCGCCGTATCGCTCGGTCGCCCAGCTTGGCATGCTGCTGCACAACGAGCTTCAGCCGGGAGACCAGGTCATCGTCGACCGCAATTACGAATATCACGCCGCCATCGATTTTTATACGGGCCAGCGCGCCCGCGTCTATCGCGGCGCCAAGGGCGACCTGCTTTATGGCTCCCATTATCCGGAAGCCGCAGGAACCTTCGTGTCGGAAGAAGAGTTCGCGCAGTTGTGGCGCGGCCCGGGCCGGGTCTTCCTGCTTTCCGATGCCCCGGATGGCCTCTCCCAGTTGCGCGCGCTCGTTCCGAACACCATCGTCTTGGGGCGGACGGGTAATAATTGGTTGTTCGCGAATCGCGTCCGCACAAATTAGCCTTTTTTATTTGGACAGACCCATGACAGGTAAAGTTGTCATTCCGAGCCGAGCGAGGAATCTCAGTCTTTCTTTGTAACGTATTACGTTACAAACGAGATTCCTCGCTCGGCTCGGAATGACAAAATATAGGATGGGCGCAAGGGCATGTCGATGTGACCAATTAAATCGAAAATACTCTGCCACCACGTCACGGATGAGTCGGTTCTGGCGTCTGGCTTCCAGTTGCCGACGTCTTTGCCGTCACGTGTATTGATTTCGCCGTGGCATGCCCTTGGTTGACGTTTACGACCGCATCCGTCGCTTGGACAGAGTAATGGCTGCTCTCAATCGTAAGGTCTCCCGCAACTTCCTTTTGTTGGGGGTCAGACACCATCACGCCAGTCGGAGAAGAAATCAAAACGCCGCGGCCAAGCTTTAATTGCGCATCAGGACTATACACGACTGTCCCATCCACCAAGACATAAGATCCTTTGGCGAGGCTTGGCAAAACAACCATTCCATTAACCTTCGAACTGCGGAGGCTCACAACAAAGTCAGTTTTTTCCTTTCTTAGCGTGAGTTCTTTCGTTTTCGGATCGAAAGAAACAAGGGTGCAGTCTTGCCAGGTTTGGCCGACTTCAATCCAGGGAGAATTTTTCTTTGCCGCGGTGTCGTAGAGGATGAACAGGCAATCTTTGGGCACGCTCACGTAGCCGATAAACTCGACCGGATTCGCAGTCGAAGGTGCAGCCATTTTCTGGATTTTTTCCTGGGCTATGGCACCGGGAACGAATGACGCCATCAATACGCCTGCTGTGAATAACAACTTCTTCATGGCTGTGTTGGTCTATCCATATCAGATCACACCCAGAACCGTCCAAACTATTCCAGCCATCCGTGCCCGGATGGCATCATCCAACTTTACAAAACTCTTGGCGGCCGCTGGAATTTATTGATTCACATGGCTCGAGCCTAAATTTGAAATGAGTTCCAACCAAGAGACGACGCCCACCGCAGAACCCAACTTTGCCGGGCCGAGCGTGGACTCGGCCGACGTGCGCTCGGCCATCGCCAAGTCACAGGACCACCTTTTCTCCCGGCAGCATGCCGACGGTTACTGGTGCGGCGAGCTCGAGGCCGACTCGATGCTCGAGGCCGACTATATTTACCTGCACGTGCTGCTGGAGAGCGGCGACCCGGCGCGCATGAAGCGCGCGCTCACGGAAATTTTGCGCTGCCAGAACGAAGACGGCACCTGGAGCCTCTATCCCGGCGGCCCGGGCAATATCTCGCTCGCGGTTAAATGCTACTTTGCCTGCAAGCTGATGGGCATGAGCGCGGACGAACCCCGCCTGGCGAAGTGCCGCGAGTGGATTCTCGCGCACGGCGGCGTGGTGGCGTGCAACACCTTCACCAAAATTTATCTCTGCTCGCTGGGCCAGTACGACTACGACGCGGTGCCGGCGATTCCGCCGGAGATCGTGCTCTTTCCGAATTGGTTTTATTTTAACATCTACGAGATTTCATCGTGGTCGCGCTCGATCCTGGTGCCGCTGGCGATCATCTACGCGAAGAAGCCGTTCCGAAAAATTTCGCCCGGGCAAGGCATCGATGAATTGTTCGTGGGCGGACGCGCCAACGCCGACCTCCGCCTGCGCCTGAACCGCAAGGCCCTTTTCTCCTGGCGCAATTTCTTCCTCGTGGTCGACCGCCTCATGCATTGGGCCGAGGCCACGCGCATCCGGCCGCTGCGCAAGCTGGCGTTGCGCCGCGCGGAAAAATGGACGCTGGAACGCCTGGAAATGTCGGACGGACTGGGCGCAATTTATCCCGCCATGTTGAACGCCATCGTGGCGCTTCGTTGCCTGGGCTACGCCGAGGACCATCCGCAGGTGATCCGGGCCCGCGAAGAATTTGAAAGGCTCGGCATCGAGCAGCCAGCCACCGCGGAGGCGCCCGAGCCCACTTTCCGCATGCAGCCGGCCGTCTCGCCGGTGTGGGATACGGCACAGGCGATCTGTGCGTTGGTCGAGTCGGGCATCCCGTGTAACGACCCGCGCCTGATCAAGGCCACGGACTGGCTGCTCGCCAAGGAAGTCCGCCACCTCGGCGACTGGGCGGTGAAAGTGCCCAACATCGAGCCGACCGGCTGGTATTTCGAATTTCGCAACGAATTTTATCCCGACACGGATGACTCCGCGCAAGTGCTGCTCGCCCTGAAACGGGTGGATCACCCCCGCGAAGACACCGTCCGCGAGGTGGCGCAGCGCGCGATCAAGTGGGAGTTCGCCATGCAATGCCGCAACGGCGGCTGGGGCAGCTTCGACAAGGACTGCACCAAGATGATCTTCGAGAACATCCCCTTCGCCGACCACAACGCGATGCTGGACCCGCCGACGGTCGACATCACCGGTCGCATGCTGGAGATGCTGGCGGCCTACGGTTACTCCCGCGACGACCCGCGCGTGGAGAAGGCGATCTCTTTTATTTTCTCCGAGCAGGAGCCGGACGGAAGTTGGTTTGGCCGCTGGGGCGTAAACTACGTCTATGGCACCTTCCTCGTGTTGCGCGGGTTTGCGGCCATCCACCTCGATCAGGGCGATCCCCGCATCCAGAAAGCCGCAGGATGGATTCGCCGCGTGCAGAATTCCGACGGCGGCTGGGGCGAGACCTGCGGCACCTACGACGACCCCGGCACGCGCGGGCTGGGACCGAGCACACCGTCGCAAACGGCTTGGGGGCTGCTGGCCCTGCTGGCCGCCGGCGACCACTCGTCCGACGCCGTGGCCAAGGGCGTCCGCTGGCTGCTCACCCGGCAAAGGCCTGATGGCAGCTGGGATGAGTCGACTTGCGCCGGGCCGAATTCTCAGTCCCAATATACCGCAGCAGGTTTCCCCAGAGTTTTTTATCTGGCGTATCACTTATATCGACAATACTTCCCGCTATTGGCTCTCACCGGCTACCGGCGGGCCAGGGAAAGCGCTTCCTAAAACACTACCAAAATGGCCGTACCAATTTCCCAGATGTGGACCGTTGCCACCTATGTCCTGAAAAACAGGCTGAAGGGCAACAAACGTTATCCGCTGGTGCTGATGCTGGAACCGTTGTTCCGCTGCAATCTCGCCTGCGCCGGCTGCGGGAAGGTCCAATATCCGGCCCACATTCTCAAGAAACAGCTCACCCCAGAGGAATGTTTTGCCGCGGTCGAAGAATGCGGCGCCCCGATGGTTTCGCTGCCCGGCGGCGAACCGTTGCTGCATCCGCAGATCGTCGAGATCGTCAACGGCCTCGTTGCCCGCAAAAAGTACGTCTATCTTTGCACCAACGCGCTGAAGCTGAAGGAGCGCCTGCACGAGTTCACGCCATCGAAGTATCTCACCTTTTCAGTGCACTTGGACGGGCAGCGCGAACACCACGACTTCTCGGTCTGCAAAGAAGGCGGCTATGACATCGCCATCGAAGGGATCAAGGAAGCGGTCAAGCACGGCTTCCGCGTCACGACCAACGCCACTTTCTTCGACGGCACCGATCCCAACTCCGTCCGCGGCTTCTTCGACGAAGTGATGGACATGGGCGTCGAGGGCATCGTGCTTTCGCCCGGCTACAGCTACGACAAGGCCCCGGACCAAAATCATTTCATGGGCCGCGCCCGCGTGCGCCGGCTGTTCCGCACCATCCTGTCGAATCGCAAGCCCACGTGGAAATTCAACATGTCGCCGTTGTTCCTCGAGTTCCTCATGGGCGACCGCAAGTACGAGTGCACGCCGTGGGGCTCGCCGGCCTTTAACATCTTCGGCTGGCAGCGGCCCTGCTACCTGCTGCAGGACGGCTATACCTCGAGCTACAAGGAACTGCTCGAAACCACCAAATGGGAGGAATACGGCGCGGCCAGCGGCAATCCCAAGTGCGCCAACTGCATGGTCAGTTGCGGCTATGAACCTACCGCGGTGATGGATGGCTTCGGCTCGCTCAAAGGTTTTTGGGGCATGGTGCGCGGAAACTTCAGGAAATATCCCGACTCGGCTGCGCTGAAGGCGCTGGATGAGCCCGCGGCGCATGAGCCGGCGCTGGCGCAATCCGAAAAGGCCGCCTGCGGCGTGGGAGGGAGTTGCGAATCATGACCGCCAGCGTACAAAAATATACCTTGGAACAGGTCGAGGCGCTGGAGATCGCTCCAGGCACCGAGCATCAAAATCTGGAAGGCTGGGTTCCGCCGCTGGCCAACGACGATGACCTGCGCCAGGCCCTCGAGAAGGCCTTCGATTATCGCGGCGACGTGACCCTCACGCTCAAGAGCGGCGAACGCATCGAGGCTTACATCTTCAACCGCCTGACCGGAGCCACCCTGGCGGACTCGCAGGTGCAGTATTTCACGCCGAGCGCACCGGAGAAACGCAAGGTGTGTTACGCCGAGATCGCCCGCATCGAATTTACCGGCAAGGACCGCGCCGCCGGCAAGCAATGGGCGGACTGGGTGAAAAAGTACAATGAGCGCAAAGCCGCGGGCGAAAAGGGCATCGCGCTGAATCCGGAGGCGCTCGATTGAATCCAGCGACTTTGTCGCTTGTAGTTGGTATTTGGTAGTTCGTAGTTGGTAAGCGACGGATCAGTGAGTCATTGGTCACACCGAAACCAAACGATTCCCGTTTGAATACCACTCCCAAGATCTTCCTCACCGGCGCGACGGGATTTGTCGGCCATCATGTGGCCAAAGCACTGGCCGCGCAAGGCGCCGATCTGCGCCTGCTGACACGCAAGAGCAGCAATCTTTCCAACCTCGAAGGCCTCGCCGGTGAAACCCATGTGGGCGACCTGGCCCAGCCGGAATCGCTGCGGTCGGCATTGGTGGGCTGCGATGCCGTGATGCACGTGGCCGCCGATTACCGGCTCTGGATTCGCGACCCGGCGTCCATGTACCGCATCAACGTGGACGGCACGCGCGAACTTCTCCGGCTGGCCCGCGAAGCCGGCGTGCCGCGGTTCGTTTATACTTCCAGCGTGGCCACGATGCATTTTTTCACCGATGGCAGCATCAGCAACGAGGACACGCCGGTTTCCCTGCACGACATGGTGGGGCACTACAAGCGTTCCAAGTTTTTGGCCGAGGAGCAGGCCCTCGCCGCGACAGAAATCGGCCAGCAGGTCATCATCCTCAACCCCACCACCCCGATCGGGCCCAACGACGCCAAGCCCACGCCCACCGGCCGCATCTTCGTGGATTTTCTCAACAGAAAATTTCCCGCCTACATGGACACCGGGCTCAACCTCGTGGACGTCGCCGAGGTCGCCCGCACCCACGTGGCCGCACTCACCCAGGGCCAACCCGGCCGGCGCTACATCCTCGGCGGAGAAAACCTGACGCTTAAGCAGATCCTCGACAGGATGTCGGCGATCACCGGCCTGCCCTCGCCCACGATGAAAATCCCCTTCGCCGTGGCCGCCACCTACGCCTTCTTCGAGGAGTGGATCACGGGGCGCATCCTCGGACGCGAGCCGCGCGCGACGCTGGAGGAAGTCCGCATGGGCCGGAAGAAAATGTTCGCCACCAGCGCCCGCGCGCAAAAGGAGCTGGGTTTCCGCCTCGTGCCCGTCCAACCGGCGATGCAAGCCGCCATCGAGTGGTTCCGCGCCCACGGCTACGCTCCCTGACCCAGCCAGTTTAACCACTGATGAGCACTAATTTTCACTGATCCGGACTCGAACCGTTTTTAACCGCAGATGAACGCGGATACACGCGGATGGCTGCTGAAAAACTTCACCGAACCGAAGCGATCCATGCATTTTAACCACTTATGAACACTTATGCGCACTTATCTCTGACGAGCCAGAACCACCCTTTGGTAGGGCCCGTTGCCTTTAGCAATATATCCGCGTCCATCCGCGTTCATCCGCGGTTAAAAACCCGATCTGTGGTTTAAACGGCCTTTCTTAGCATGAAACGCATCGCCATCATTGCCGCCATGGCTGGCGAATTGGAACCGTTGGTGCGCGGCTGGCCGCGCGAATCCCGCCACGGCGTCGATCTCTGGCGTCGGCGCCAGGGCGAAAACGAATGGATCGCCGCCTGTGCCGGGGTTGGCGTGGTTGCGGCGAAGCGCGCGTTCGAGGAGATTGAAAAGGATGGAGCAATCGATTTAATTTTTTCCATTGGCTGGGCGGGCGCGTTGCGCGAGGAGTTCGTGGGCGGACGTGCCTACCGCGTCTCGGGCGTCATCGATGCGCGCACCGGGGACCGTTTCAGCGTCGCCGGTCAGTCCGCGGAATGCTGGCTGGTGACCAGCGACCGGGTGGCCAACCAGGCGGACAAGCGCCAGCTGGCGGCCACGTATGGAGCCGGCCTCGTGGACATGGAAGCGGCCGGAGTCGCCCGCCAGGCCGCGATGCGCAGCATTCCTTTTTATTGCATCAAAGGCGTCAGCGACGGTTTTTCCGACCGGCTGCCCGATTTCAACCGCTTCATCTCGAAGAACGGTCAGTTCCAATCGACGCAGTTCATCTTTTTCGCGCTGCTGCGGCCCTGGCACTGGCCCGCGCTGATGCGGCTGGGTAAAAACAGCGCGAAGGCCGCGCAAAGCATTAAGGAAAGCCTGCTCGATATTCTGGAGCATTCCTCGTGATGATGTTAAATTCGCCGAATAAGGATATTTTTGCCATACATCTCAATCATCAGCCCGCCCCTTCTGCTTAACCCTAGGCAGTCTCCAACTTGCCTAAGATGAATGCCCGCCACTGACGAAAGCAGGCCACGCCTTCCGCCACCGTCGAGTTGCTGCAAACGTTGCCAATCCAAACCTATGAAAACCTTACCAAGAATGCGTTTCCCTTATTTTTGCGCCGTCTGTCTGTTGCTTGGCCTTGGCTTTGCCGCTCAAGAGATATATTCACAGGATGCATCAGCACTTCAGCAGCCGATCAAGCTTAGTGGAAGCGAGCAAACTACAGTGAATATGGTGCTGAAATGTGATGTGATATTCATAGGCAAAGTAGAGGAAATCGGCATGCCAGGTCTAAAATCAGCTGGGCAATCTACCTATCACGGGGTTCGTGTTCGGGTTTCTCAATTGCTAAAGGGTTCCATCGATTCGCCTGTCTTGGTTTCGTTGCGCGTGACGATTGGAAAACGGCTGCAGGAAGTGCCTCCACAAATCGGGAAATCATACGTCTTTTTTGTGGAGAAAAGGCCGAGTGAAAATATAGCGAGAAAGCTCCTTGATGGAACTGATGTCAATATTGCCAAGATAAAGCAGTTGATCGCTACACCCCCTATCGGGAACGCCAATACCTTCTCTGCCGACAGCAGAGCCTGACCCGCAAGCCCGTTGGACTTTTCTTCTCGCGGCCATCGCTCATTGATAACGATTTTTCATCGTAAAGTCACCAAACCGGCTTCCACCAAGCAAGCCCCTCCGACCATGATTAAATATTTAACCCTGGGCATCCTCTGCGCCTTCCTTTCGTCCAAAATATTCGGTGACGCACCGTCGGTCGACCTGGACGATATCACCGGGATTTATAAAATCATCAAATCAGGAAAACTGTATAAGCCGGAAACTTCGGTAAAATTAAACGTAAGCCCGGAAAAGTACGTATATCCCGATGACATCATCTATACGAATGGGAATAGCATTGTGATCGAAGGCCGCGGCGCCGAGGCTTTTGAGCAAGTCATGTCCCTGGAGGCAGGCGGGCAATCGCTGACGACCGGAGAGCTGATCAGCGAAGTCCTCCCGCTCTTCAACTGCTACACTGAAAATTCCACGAGCATGATAATAGACCGCAACTACTTAAAATGGGTGACCAATGACAGCGATCGAGAGGTTATAAAACGGTTGGAAAGTTTTGTTTCCACCCCGAAGGCGATTTCCTCGGGCACAGAATGGACCTTGGATTATTATGTAGTCAGGTTTTTCAACCGAAGCGCTTCCGTCGTTCATTATATTGTTCGAGGCGAGCAAAAGACGTTTCGCATTAGAGAGATCAGTTGCGTGTACCTGAAGGACAAGTTTGATATCCCGCCAAGGGACACCTAGCAGACGGTTGAATCTGCGCACGGTTTCGTGGGGGGATTTTCCCGTGTCCATACCTCGGCCAAACGTCCTTTTCCCTTGACCCTCCTCCGCGACTAAATCGGAGTAGCGCCATCAGGATCGCCATTGTGCCCTGAGTGAAGCCATGACCATGGTAACCTTGCAACCTGACAACGAATTGCTGATTGAGCGTGGCTGGGCCGCGCTGCCAGCTTCGTATCGTATTCCCGAGGTTGCACCGACACTGGATGAGGCCAAGGCGTATTGCCGACAGCTGGCTGAATCGCACTACGAGAATTTTCACGTCGCCTCCTTGTTCCTGCCCAAGGTGCTGCGCCCGCACTTTCACGCCATCTATGCCTATTGCCGCATCTCGGATGACCTGGGCGACGAGGTCGGCGACGCGGCCCAGTCCCTCGCCCTGCTCGGCCTGTGGGGTCACGAGCTGGACGCCTGCTACGAGGGCCACGCGCGCCATCCGGTTTTTGTCGCGCTGGGCGAAACGATCCGCGCCTGCGCCATTCCCAAGGAACCGTTTGCCGATTTGCTGACGGCCTTTCGCCAGGACCAGGCCACCAAGCGCTACGCCTCGATGCAGGACGTGCTGGGCTATTGCCGTTACTCCGCCAATCCCGTGGGCCGCCTGGTGCTCTACGCCTGCGGCGAGGTGAGCGAGGAGAAATTCCGCCTTTCCGATGCCACCTGCACCGCGCTGCAACTGGCCAACTTCTGGCAGGATGTACGCACGGATTTTGCGAAGGGCCGCGTCTATCTGCCGCAGGACGACATGCACCGCTTCGGCGTGAGCGATGAGACGATCGCCGGCGGCGTGGTCACGCCCGGGTTTCGCGCGCTGCTGCGCCACGAAATTGAATTTACGCGCGGCCTTTTCCAGGAAGGCCTGCCGCTGATCGGCAAGGTTGACCGCGAACTGGCGCTGGACCTGGACCTCTTCAGCCGCGGCGGCCTGGAAATTTTGCGCGCGATCGAACGCGAGGATGGCGACGTGCTGTCCGCGCGGCCGGCCATTTCGAAGCGCACGAAGGTCGCGCTCGCGCTGCGGGCCGCGAGCGGCAAGGCCCTGCCTTTTATGCGCCTCCGCGGGCAGCCCAAACGGAAAAAGCCCGCCGCCAACGGACCGGTACTGGACCGCGCCTACGCGGCGTGCCGGACGATCGCCAAGAACAAGGCGAAGAATTTCTACTACGCGTTTGTCGCGCTGCCCGCGCCGCGGCGCAACGCCATCTGCGCCATCTATGCCTTCATGCGCCAGGCCGACGACGTGGCCGATGATGAAAGCATCCCGCGCGAAGAGCGCCGCCGCCTTTTAAAAGAGTGGTCAGCGGCCTGGCAGGAAGTTTGCCGGGGCGCGGACACCACCGACCCGGTTTTCCTCGCGGTGCGCGATGCCATGGAACGGTTTTCCATCCCGCTCACCCTGCTGGATGAGCTGATCGCCGGCGTCGCGATGGACCTGAACCTGGCGGCGAGCGATGCGCCGGTCACCTATGACACCTTCGCCGATCTCTACGGCTATTGCTACGGCGTGGCCTCGGTGGTGGGCCTGGTCTGCATCCGCATCTTCGGCTACAAAGACAGCCGCGCGGAGAAACTGGCCGAGGAGACGGGCGTGGCTTTCCAGCTCACCAACATTTTGCGCGACGTGGCCGAGGATGCCGGGCACAACCGCGTCTATCTGGCAAACGAAGACCTCAAGACCCACGGCGTTTCACTGGACTCCCTGCTGCACCATGCGCCCGGCACGCCGCCCACCGCCAGCGAGCGAGCGCTGTTTGCGGACATCGCCCAACGCGCGGAAGGCTACTACCAATCGGCGCTCAAGCTGCTGCCGCTGATCGACCGGGAAAGCCGGCCGGCCCTGTGGGTGCTGGTTTCAATCTATCATGGTTTGCTCAAGCGCATTCGTCGCGCGAACTTCGATGTCTTCTCGCGTCGCATCAGCGTCCCGCGGGTGCAAAAGCTCGGGATCCTGGCCATCGGTCATGCCCGCATAGCGAAGGCGCGACTGTTGCCGATAGAATGAAGGGAACCGTCACAGTAGTGGGCGGCGGCGTGGCCGGCATGAGCGCGGCCTGCGCCCTCACCGAGGCCGGCCTGTCGGTGCAACTGGTCGAGCGGCGGCCTTACCTGGGCGGGCGCGCCTCGTCGTTCCTGCATCCGGGAGTCGGCGAAGTCATCGACAATTGCCAGCACGTGCTCTTCGGCTGCTGCACCAACCTCACGGGTTTCTACCAACGCATCGGCGTCGCGGACCGCATCCACTGGACGAGCGAGATGACCATGATCGAGCCCGGCGGTCGGCGCTCGACGCTCGGCCCGTCATGGCTTCCCGCGCCGCTGCACAGCCTGCCGCGTTTCCTGGCCGCAAAAGCCTTCACCCTGCGCGACAAGCTGGCTTTGGGCCGCGCTTTTCGCGGACTCATGCGCCCGATCCCCGACGATTCCACTGAAAGCCTGGGCGCGTGGCTCGCGCGCCATCGGCAGACGAAAGGTGCGCTCGACCGCTTCTGGCGGCTGGTGATCGCCAGCGCGTTGAACGCGGACATCGATTCCATCGCCCTGCCCTATGCGGCCAAGGTGATCCGCGAGTTGTTCATGAACTCGGCGGAGGCGGGCAGCATGGGCATGAGCACGGTGCCGCTCGGCGAGCTGTATGCGAACGCGGCTGAATTCCTGAAAAAGCGCGGCTCGAGCGTTCTGTTCAACGCCAGCGTCGAGTCGGCGGCGTGGGACCCGGCGGCCTCGCAATGGACGCTCGCCACCCGCGTCGGCGCCCTGCAATCGGACTTTCTCGTGCTGGCGCTGCCCTTTGAAGGCATGGCCAAGTTGCTGCCGCAAATGCCTCCGAACGAAGGCGCCGATCGGCTGGCCGCCCAGCTCGGGCACCACGAACACGGACCCATTTGCAGCGTGCACCTCTGGTTCGACCGCGAGATCACCGCGCTCGAACACGCCGTGCTGCTGGATCGCGGGATCCACTGGATGTACAACAAGAGCCGGCTCCAGCCCTGGCGAAAAAGCAAGGGCAGCTATGTGGAACTGGTGGTCAGCGCCTCGCCCGCCTTTGCCGCGCTTTCCAGCGAGCAGGCCATCGCGCAAGCCGTGGGCGAGCTGGCCGAATTCTTTCCCTCCGTGCACTCGGCGCATCTCGAAAAAGCCGCATTTATAAAAGAAATGCACGCCACCTTCGGCGTGCCTCCGGGCGTGAACGCCTCGCGGCCCACGTCCGTCTCGCCCTGGCCGAACTGCTTCCTGGCCGGTGACTGGACCGCAACCGGCTGGCCCTCAACGATGGAAAGCGCCGCGCGCTCGGGGCATTTGGCCGCCGAAGCCATCTGCCGGCACTTCCGCGAACCGCGAACCATCCTTGACCCCGACCTGAAACCGCAGGGACTGATGCGGCTGGTCAGGCACAATGAGCCAGTTTTAGTCTAGGCAATCCTACAAATCCTACTAAATTAAGTAAAAATGCCGAACTCACTTTCTTCCGCCCTGAGGGGTTTCGATGCAGTCCCGGGATCGATCGCATCGACCCCGGTTCCGCCGGCCGGCGCCGCCGCACGAGCGCGCCTGCCCCGCTTATTGGACGCGATCGACCAGCCGGCGGCGGTCAAGTCCCTCGCCCCGGAACAACTTCCCCAGTTGGCGCAGGAAATCCGCGATGAGATCATCGCGGTCACCGCGGCCAACGGCGGCCATGTCGGGCCCAACCTCGGGGTCGTCGAGCTCACGATCGCCCTGCACCGGGTGTTCGATTCGAGCACCGACCGCTTTGTCTTCGATGTCTCGCATCAAGGCTATGTCCACAAGCTGCTCACGGGCCGCGGAGGCGCCGCCTTCCGCAAGCTGCGCCAGACCGGCGGAACGAGCGGCTTTCTCTCCCGGGCCGAAAGCGCCCACGACGCGTTCGGCGCCGGCCATGCGGGCACGGCCCTCAGCGCGGCGCTCGGCATGGCCACGGCGAGGGATCTGTGCGGCTCGGACGAGCACGTGGTCGCGGTGTGCGGCGACGCCGCATTCACCTGTGGCATCACGATGGAGGCGATGAACAACGTGACCTCCTCCACCAAGAGGCTGATTGTGATCCTCAACGACAACGAGTGGTCCATCGCCCGCAACGTCGGGGCGGTCTCCCATTGCCTGAACCGCCTGAGCACGAGCCCCACCTACAACAAGATTCACCACGACCTGGGAAAATTCATCACCGGGCTGCCACACGGCCAGGACATGCGCCAGCTCTGGATCAAATGGAAGCGCGAGACCAAGGACTTTTTTGTTTCCTCGAACCTCTTCGAGAAATTCGGGCTGCGTTACCTCGGCCCCATCGACGGGCACAACCTCGATGAGCTGACCAAGAATCTCGAATTCGCGAAGCATGCCGACTGCCCGATCCTCCTCCATGTCCTGACCAACAAAGGCAAGGGACTGGCCGCCGCCTGCAACGCGCCCGAGAAATTCCACGGCCTCGGCGCCTTCGACCCTGCGACCGGTGAGAGCCGCAAGTCCGCGCCGGGCACCCCGCCGGCCTACCAGGAAGTCTTTGGCCAGGCCCTGATGCGCTTCGCCCGCGCCAATTCCAAAGTCGTCGGCATCACCGGCGCCATGCCGGCCGGCACGGGGCTGTCCGCCCTGGCGACCGAGCTGCCGCGACAATTCTTCGACGTCGGAATCGCGGAAGAACACGCCGTTTTATTCGCCGCCGGGCTCGCCACCCGCGGCATCCGGCCGGTTTGCGCCATTTACTCGACCTTCCTGCAGCGCGCCTACGACCAAATCATCCACGACGTCGCCCTGCAGAACCTGCCGGTGACGTTCTGCCTCGACCGCGCGGGCCTGTCGCCCAACGACGGGGCGACGCACCACGGCCTGTTCGACCTTTCCTACCTGCGCTGCATCCCGGGAGTCGTGGTCATGCAACCCAAGGATGAGGACGAGCTCGTGGACATGCTCCACACCAGCCTGCAGTTGAACGGACCCGCTTTCATTCGCTATCCGCGGGGCGCCGGCACGGGCGTGAAAATCAAGGACGAGCCGGCCACCCTGACCGTGGGCCGCGCCGAGGTTTTGCGCGAAGGCTCGAATATTATGATCTGGGCCCTGGGCCCGATGCTGGCCGAAGCCCATCGCCTCGCGGACCGGCTCGCCCGGGAAGAAAACCTCTCCGTCGGTATCGTGAACGCCCGTTTTGTGAAGCCGCTCGACCGCGCGCTGCTTCTCAAACAGGCGGCCGTCGTCCCGCTGTTTGTGACAATGGAAGATCACGTCATTGACGGAGGCTTTGGCAGCGCCGTCCTCGAAACCTTGCAGGAGGCCGGCAGCGGGACCGCCGTCGAGCGCATCGGCTGGCCCGACAAATTCATCGAGCATGGTTCGAGCGTGGACGGGCTGCGCGCGGCCCACGGCCTGGCGCCTGACGACATCCACCACCGCGTCCTCGCAAGCTGGCGGCGGCTCAAAGCTGAGCCGTCTAAAATCTCATAAGCCTGTCTCTTGACTCGCAAATGCCGCTCTGCATCTTGGCGGCAAATGAGCCTGGTGAACACACCCAAAAGGCTGGTGGAAACCATTGATGGCACGGGAGGCATTGGGCCCGCCGTCGCTATTTTGGAAGCCCATCGCATGGGCGCGGCGCATCGCGCGATCAGCATCGTGGCGTGGAACGCTTCCCGCACAAAAATGCTCATCACCCGGCGCGCGACCACCAAGGCCACCTGGCCCGGTTTCTGGAGCAATGCCGTTTGCAGCCACCCGCTGCCGAAGGAGCCGTATGCGGCGGCCGCCCGCCGCCGCCTCTGCGAGGAACTGCAGGTCAGCAGCGAGGTCACCCCTGCCTTTCGCATGTTTTATGGGCCCGTGCGCTGTCCCGTCTCCGGCGTGTTCGAGCACGAGCTGGATCACGTTTTCTATACCCGGTTGCCCGAAACCGCGCGCATCCGGCCGGACCCGGAGGAAATTTCGGCCGTGCGCTGGGTCGATCGCGCCCAATTGGCGGCCCTGCAACAGGCCGGGAAAATCACCCCGTGGTTCGCGATGATCCTGCAACGGGTGCGCTGGGCAAAATAACCACCGGCCTGACCTCCATGCGTTTTCTCACCGTACTCATTTTTATTTTCGCCCTGGTCGTTCCCGGCCGATCGCAGTCGGCAGCGACGGCCCAGCAGGCAGATCCGCCGGCGACGGCGCAAGCATTGTGCGATGCCCTCATCACGGCCATGAAGAAAGGCTCGTCCGTGAATTTCGCCGCGCGGCGCGACCTGCTCGCCCCGGTCGTCCAGCGCGTCTATGACCTGCCCTTTATGACCCGGATCGTGGTCGGGTCGGCGTGGCGAAGCTTTTCCCCGGAAGACCGCCAGAAATTGACGGATGCCTTCTCTGCTTTCAGCATCGCGACTTACGCGGAGAGTTTTAACGGCTATTCCGGGGAACACTTTGAGGTGGATCCTTCGCCCACCCAGCTGTCGAATGGAGACTGCATCGTTCACACCAAGCTGTTTACCAGCGATCCGGAACCGGTGCAGCTGGATTACCTGATGAGGAAAACCGGCGATCACTGGCGGATCATCGATGTTTATCTCAGCGGCACGATCAGCGAAATGGCCGCGCGCCGCTCCGAATATTCCGCGGTGCTGCGCCAGGGTGGCGCCCCGGCCCTCATCGACCTTTTGACGAAAAAAACGGCCGAACTTGGGCATTAGGGAGTGCTTTAGTTGCCAGGATCGTCGTAAAAGCCAGCCGGCGGCAGGGTCGTCGTCGCCTTTTCGCCCCTCAGCTCGGCGGCCCGATTTTGCCGGTACAGGCTGCGCAGGGAGGCATAGTAGTCGATTGATTCCCGCTGGATTTCGTCAAGCGAATCGAGGTTGCGTTCGCGCTGGTCGAAACCGCCGGCGACGATGCGGCCGGTCGTGATGGCGTCGGGATAATTATCATTCAAGGGCTCGTAGCGAAACGGATCGATAAAGATATCGACGGCCTGGCCAACGGTATCGCGCGGATTCGACGGGCCGAATACAGGAATAACCAAATAGGGGCCTTCGGGCAGGTGCCAGGACCACAAAGTCTGGCCGAAATCGCCGACCTGCTTCGGCATTCCCCAATCGGTCGTCACGTCGGCCATGCCACCAGCGCCACACGTACTGTTGAAGATGAAGCGGCCGCCCGTGATCGCGGCGTCCTTGAGCCGCACCTGCAGGATGCAATTCACCATCACGATCGGTTCATTGAGGTTATCGACGACTTGGTGGACCATGTCGCGAATCCAATCGGGCACGGCCCAACGGTATCCCTTCGCCAGCGGTTTGATCAGCACCCGATCGAACGTAAGGTTGAAAGCGAAAACCTTGCGATTGAACGGCTCGATCGGATCGTTGTTCGCCTTGAACTCGGCGCGAGCAGCCGGGTCGCGCGGCACGGTGGCGCATCCCGCCAGCAAGAGCAGGGACAACCCGATCATCGCGATGCGCATGTAAGTCATTCCGTTTTCTCTTTCTTCGTTATTTCCCGGGCGGGATTTACGCCAAAGAAAGCAGGCAGGACGAAAAGCGTGCAGAACAAGATAAAAAACAGGGAAAGGCTGAGGAACTTGCCCATTTCCGCCATCCCCGGGGATTTGGAAAGCGCCAGGCTGCCGAAAGCGGTGCCGGTCGTAAGGGCGCTGAAGATCACCCCGTAAGCCGTGGATGAACCCAATAGATCCGGTTCACCCGACCGGTGGCGCATGACAAAATAAATATCAAAGGCGACGCCGATCCCGAGCATCATCGGAAGCGTGATGATGTTGGCAAAATTGATCGAGAGACCGAGCAGTGCGGCGGCGCCCAGGGTAAAAAGCCCGGCCAAAAGCAAGGGGGCGAAGACCAGGACGACATCGTAAACGTTGCGCAAAACGACCAGGAGCAAAATTGAAATTGCCCCCAGGGCCAGGAGGCCCGCCATCGCGAAAGCCCGGGGGGCGAGCCGGCTCCACTCCTCCACCGCGATCGCTGAGCCGACGGCTTGGGGCACGACGCTTTGCACGGTGCGGGCAAAGTGCCGCAGGGTCTCATTGTCACGCACGTCCCCTTTGGGATAAACCTCCACCCGCCAGCGACCATCCGGCGCGATCCAGTCCCGGCGAAAGTCCGGCGGAAGCGTGTCGAGCGAGACCGGCCCGGCTTGCAGCACCTGCCGCAGGTCGTCCAGGCGCAGGCTGATCCCGGCGCTGAAATTAGTGGAAAGCGCGGGAACCGCCGCGGCGCCCCCTTGGATGATTTTGCGCAGGGCCACCGCCAAACGGGCCGCCGGGGCGTCTCCCTGCGCTCCGAGTTGAGCCATATCATCCGCGCAGTGGACGATGGCGGCCAAGGCTTCGCCCGGCGAGGGCGCGGGCTTGACCACCGCGGGTGAAAGGGTCGGCCCAAGCAACGAGGCCGCATCCTCCAACGCCTCGAGTTTCGGCGCCTGGTCGCCGGGGATGAAGCTGTTCGCGCTGAGCACGTGGTCGACTTCAGGCAGTTGTTGCAGCCGGTCAGCGGTTCTCATCGCCGCCGCGGAAGTGTCCAGGAATTCGATGTAATAGGGACAGGTATTCACATCAGATGTGAGATCGAGCAGCGTGCTGACGGATTCGGAATGGGAATTTTCCAGATCGACCGGATTGAAATCGAACCGCAGCCGCGGCAGGGCCGTCGCAAAAATGAGGGAAAGGACCGCGATTCCCGCGACCACCCAGCGGCGGCGGCGGGGAATAAAACGATCAACCACCCCGCCCCAGGCAAAGCCGGCCGCATGCGAATCGGCCTCGATGCGAAGGAGCGAAAGCAGCGCCGGGAGCAGCGTAAGATTGAGCAGAAGGGCGATGATCATGCCGGCTCCCGCGATCAACCCCAGGCTTCGCACGCCCAAATAGGCGGTGGGCGCGAAGGAAATAAAACCAACGGCGGTGGCGACGGCGGCCACCGCCAGGGGCGTGCCGATCCCGAGCGCCGTCCGCCGGGAAGCCTCGATCGGAGTTCCGGTTAACCGCTCCGCCTCGTAACGGATGCTGAACTGGATGCTAAAGTCGATCGCGATGCCGATGAAGAGAGGCGCAAAGGCGATGGAGACGGGATTGAAAGGCCCGACCGCCCAAACGGCAAAAGCGGCGCAGGTCACGAGGCCGACCAGAAGCGTCACCACGACCGCGAGCACGGTCCGCAGCTCGCGCAGCCCGACCACGAGCCAGAAACCCAGCAGGCCCAGGCAAAGCACGGCGGAAAAGGTTGCGCCCTCCGAAAGGGCGGAGAGCTGATCGTTGTCCAACGCCACCTGGCCTGTCACGCGCACGGTCACGCCATTCTCGGGCGTGAGGCCGGCATCGCGCGCGGCTTTCCTGACGGCGTCGATCGCGTCGGAAGCGGATTGAACCTCGCCGTAATTGTGCGTCGTGCTGGCCAGGACAAAACGGCGGAAATCGCCCGGGTCGGGCTTCCGTCCGCTGAAGAATTGCTGCCAGGAAAGCGGCTGGCGTCTCCCTTCCGCCGCGGCCTCGGCGGCATCGGCCAGGATTTTCAGCGGCCCGTCGATCTGCGCCGAGGCCACTTCATGGCGGAGGGCGCCCTGGGCGAGCAGGTCGATTGCGCCGAGGACCCCGCGAACGCTGGGATCGGCCGCGATGGTTCCGAGAAACGGCTGGGCGGAAATGAGGTGGTCGCAGAAATCCTGGACCTCGGCCGGGGAAAGCAGGAGGAGCAATCCATTGCGCCGGAGGTAAGGGTTTGCCTCCGGGTCGCGCACATAGGAAAAAAGGCTCTTTTGCTGCGCCAGCGCGTCGGCAAGGCCGGTGGCGGCATCAGCGGCCTGTTCAGGTGTCGCTCCATCGATCACGGCCACCAGGAGATCGTTATCCTGGGGAAATTGGCGGTCGACGTCGTCCGAGGCTTTCTGCCACGGAAGATTGGGATCGATCAGCTTTGACGTATCGCTGTCGATGCTGGCGTGCCCGGCGACATAGAATCCCGCGCCCAAGGCCAGCACGAGGGCCGCGGCCGCGACGACACCCGCACGGCGACGGCTGAATTCTACTAGGCGGGTGATGATCAATGGAGTGAAATCGTGCCGATTTTAAATGCGCCCGGCAAAGTCGTTGGCGCCGGTCGAAGCCGGAAAGTAACGCGGGGAAAGCAGCACCATCGTCAATGGCTAATTTGAAATTTTGGCGCGGCAAGCAGTATGTGTGATGAAACGCCCAAGTCGTGCCTTGCGGCTCACGCCCGCAAGGCCGCAGCGGAACGTCCCTCCTTGGGGCCCCACGCTTTGTCTCGCCACCAAAAAATTGGCGGATCAACCGTTTGATCCAGCTGGCCGGTCTTTCCCTCTCGAGCCGCTGTCATGGCCGCAGTGCTCCACCCTGTTGCGAACCGTGAAAACAACGAGGCCCGCGAGAATAATCATGGGCACGATTACGGTGACGATCGTAAAGAAAAATATCATTATGGATCCTCCGGTGGCTATATGCATGGTTTTTGGAGGTTGGACTTCAATGTTGGGCGTTGAATGTTGAGTGTTGGATGTTCGGGCGCAGCGCGCGCCCGTCAGTGCGCGCTAGGTGCGCCCGCCGCCGCCTTGGCGGGGCGGCTGAGTACTGCGGCAACCGTCGCGCCGATCAGCACGAGGCCGAGCACATGGAAGCAATCGTTGAAGGCCATCAGCGTCGCCTCGCGCCGGACCACCGCATCAAGTGCGGCGATCGCCTGCTGCCCGGCCGTGTAGCTGTCGCTTCCGGCGTCGATGAAATGTTGCGTCAGCGCGTGGAGGCGTTCCTGGGTCAGCGGATTGTAGGCGCTGACGGCTTCGCCGAGCCGGTTCGAGTGAAACCGTTCGCGGACCGTGAGCAGGGCGGACAGCAGCGCGATGCCGATCGAGCCACCGAGATTGCGCATCATGTTGAAAAGTCCCGAGGCGCTGGCGGCCCTCGAGGCTGGCAGCCCGCCGGTCGCCAGCGCGGAAACCGGGACGAGGATGAACGGTTGCCCGAGCGCGCGCACGAGCAGCGACCAGCGCAACTGGTCGTGGGCAAAGTCCACCGACAGCGACGTGTTGAGCATGCAGCTCGCGCCAAACATCAGCAGCCCGTACACAATCAGCCCGCGCGTATCGAAGCGCTTCATGAACCATGGCATCAGCGGGATGATAAACAATTGCGGGATGCCGCCCCAGACGAGCGTGGCGCCAATGTCCGCCGCGTTGTACCCTTGGATGCTGCTGAGATAAAGCGGCAGCAGATAAATCGAGCCATAGAGTGAGGCGCCCAGGACCACGTTGATGATCGAGCCGAGGCCAAAATTGCGCAGGGCAAAAAGCCGCAGGTCGGTCACGGGGTTTTTCGCGCGGAGCTGCCAGGCGACAAAGACCGGCAGCGTCACCGCCGCGATGATCGCGAGCCGCGTGATGAATGCCGACCCGAACCAGTCATCGCGCGTGCCCTCTTCCAGGAACGTGGTCAACGCACCCAGGCCGAGCGACATCAGCACGATGCCCACGCCGTCGGCCTCGCGGAATTTTTTCCACTGCGCCGGCGCCTTTGGAAATCCATACCAGACGGCGCCGATCAGGAACGGGCCCATGAGCAGGTTGAGATAAAAATTCCACTGCCAGCCCCAGTTGTCGGTCAGCCATCCGCCGATGCTCGGCCCGATCGAGGGCGCGAACATGGCCGAGAGGCCGAACAGGGCAAAGCCGGTCGGATGCCTGGCCGGCGGCAGCATTTGCAGCACCGCCGTGAAACCGAGCGGGATGAGCGCGCCGCCAAAAAATCCCTGGCCGGCGCGAAAGACGATCATGCTGCCGAGACTCCACGCCTGGCCGCACAAGACGGAGAACACCAGGAATAGCGTCGAGGTGATGATCAGGTAGCGCCGCAATCCGAGGATCGAGGCGATCCACGCCGTCAGCGGGATGACGATGATCTCGGGCACGAGATAGGCGATCGAGATCCAGGAACTCTCGTCCAGCGTCGCGCCAATCGCCCCGGAAATGTCGCTGATCGAAGAGTTGGTGATCTGGATATCGAGCACGGCCATGAACGCGCCGAGCATCCCGCCCAGCGTGCCGATCCACGCCCGGGTCGAGCCCGGTGTGATCGTCGTCGTCGTGTTGGGTGAAGTGGCATTCATTTTTTGTAACCGCTAATTTTCGCTAATCGGCGCTAATTTTTTTGGATCGGATTTTTTAACCGCGAATGAACGCGAATATTTTGGCCCTGCTTCCTGGTACTTGGTACTTGGCACTTGTCCGTGTTAGCGCACCGTCACCTTCACCACCGCCGACAATCCGGGCGACAGCCGCGAGGCCGACGCCCCCAGCGCTTCGCGGGCGAACCGGATTTTCACCGGCAAGCGTTGCACGATCTTGGTAAAGTTGCCGGTCGCGTTGTCGGGCGGCAGCAGCGAGAACTCGGCGCCGGTGCCAGGGGAAAAACTATCCACCACGCCTGGGAAGACCTGGCCGTCCAAGGCATCGACTTTCACGTCCACTTTTTCGCCGGGCCGCAGGTGCGCCAGCTGGTTCTCCTTGAAATTGGCCACGACCCAGACCTGGTCGTCCACCACCGCCATGACCGGCTGGCCGGGTTGCAGGCGCTCGCCGACCTCGACGGTTTTTTTCGCGATCCGGCCGGTGCTCGGCGCGCGGATGATCGTGTAATCGACCTGTAATTTTGCGGTGCTGAGCGCGGATTCCGCTTTTTGCACCAGCGCCAGGGCCACGGCGCGCTGGGCCTGGGCGGAGACAAGCCCGGCCTCGGCCGCGGCGTGCGCTGACTCCAAGGATTGTTGGGTGGCCTGGGCGGCGTCGAAGGTCGCCCGCGCCTCGTCCAAAGCCTGCGTGGACGCTGCGCCCGTTTGCACCAGCTGCTCCATCCGATGAAAATCCAACCCGGCGAGTTTGAGCTGCGCGGCGTTTTGCGCGATGCGCGCGGCGGCGGTTTCGACGTCGGCTTGGGCCCGCGCGATCTGCGCCGTCACTTCGTTAGCGTTGGCGCGGGCTTGGGCGAGGTCAGCCTCGCTGCCTTGCACAGCGAGATTCAAGTCGGCCGGATCGATCTCGACCAGCGGCTGGCCGGCTTCGACGTGCGCGTTGTCGTCCACCAATACTTTGGCGACCGTGCCGTTGATGCGCGGGCTGACGGGATGAACATCGCCTTCCAGGAAAGCGTCGTCGGTGGTTTCAAAACCGGCGGCGTAATAGACATAGCTGCCGATGCCTGCGCTGACGGCGGTGACGATCGCGGCGCCCGCGAGAATTTTGCCCCACGGAAGGAGGAGCCATTTTGCTTTCGCCTTGGCGACCGGACGGGCGGGCGCAAAATCCGGATATTCAGCTTCGGTGGTGACAGTGGCGGTGAGCGTATTCATGGTGGTCTTCGGCCTTTGGCCTCTTAGATTTCAAATTTCAGATCTAAAATTTCAGACTCGGGCGTTGGTGTTTGGGATTTGGTAACCGTGAACTTTGAACCGTGAACGTTGAACTTCCACGAAGTGCGCATTACTCCCGATAGCGGGTAAGTGGCGCCTGCAGCCGGTCGAGCAGGCCGGGTGTCCAGAATTGGCTGAAGAGATCTTCGTGCGCGGCGGATTGGTTGAGCGCGAAGGCCGGCAAGCGGGTCGCCTTGTCGTAAACGGATGGGATGTCGGCGGCTTGATGGCCGGCCGCAGAAAAATGCGCGTGCGAGGAGCGCTTGGAGTGTGAAGAATTCGAGTTCATGGGAGGAGAGTTTGATAGTTGACTAGTTAGCTATTAAAATGGTTAAAAAAGGGGGCGTGAGGAAGATACGTGATAAAACGCCGGGCGAGGAATCAGTGCGCGTGGACGGCGACGGCCGTGGCGGCACCGGGCTTTGCTCGAAGCATTTCGAGCGCCGAGGCGGGCAAATTACGGAGGACTTCCGCGTTGTTCATGATGCGCGCCTGGCTCATCGCGCCCTCGATCAGGAATCCGAACGTCTGCGCCATTTTAGCGGGATCGCCCGCCTCAATCAGTCCCGCGGCGATGGCGTCGCGGATGGCCGATTCATAATAGCGCCATTTGCGGGAAATGATTTCGCGGACCTTCGCGTTCACGTCGATTTCCTGTGTGCTTACCTCGGAACCGACCGAGCACACGGGGCAGCCCAGCACCTTGCCATACTTTTTAAAGTGCTCCGACTGCCGGGCGTACATGCCCTCAAGATAACCGGTAATCCGGTCGAGCGGTTCGACGGAAGGCGAGAACTGCTCGTCCAACCTTGGCTTCCATTCGTCGGTCCAGAGTTTTTCCAACGCGGCCACGGCCAGGTCGGCCTTTGATTTGAAGAAGTAATAGAAACTGCCTTTCTTCACATCGGCGCGCTTGCAGATGTCGTCGATCGTGACCGCCCCGTAGCTCTCTTCCCACATGAGATCGAGAGCGGCGGTCATCAGCCTTTGGTTTGCGTCGGAGGTTCTGCCCATGCCTCAATTAATAGTTGACTACTTATCTAGTGCAAGCTTTTTCCGGGATGAATTTGCCGCACATTTGTATATCCCTGTAATTTCGCAGGTTAAAAATGATTTTTTCAGTGGTACCGCCACACTGGCTATGCAGATCTTTTCCATGCTCCTATTATAAACCCGATCCGGATTTTTGCTCCGCATGGCTTGCCCGTGCCCTGCGCATATTTTGCGGCGCCCCCGGGCGCGGGGAAATCAAGCGGCAGCGAACTCGCGCGGCTTAACTTCCCGCGCAATCCGTTTGCCTAATTCACGGTGCGCCTTGCGCAGGTCGCAATCGGTCTGGAGCCGAACCCACCACCCTTCGGAGAGCCCAAAGTAACGATCCAGGCGCAGGCCGGTGTCGGCAGTGATGGCGCGGGTGCCAGCAAGGATGGCCGAGATGCGGGTCTGGGGCACGCGGATGTCTTTCGCCAATTGATACGGCGTGATGGCCATCGGCTTGAGAAATTCTTCGCGAAGCATTTCGCCCGCGGTGGGAAGTGGAAGCTTTTGTATCATGGTTTTAATGGTAATCCACGATCTCTACGCCTTCGATGCCGCGGTCCGTCCAAATGAAACAGATGCGGTATTTGTGATTGATGCGAATGGAGTGCTGGCCTTTGCGGTCGCCTTTGAGCGGTTCCAGCCTGTTGCCCGGCGGGATCCGGAGATCGTCGAGTTTCTGTGCAATGTCGAGTTGTTGGAGTTTGCGGAGCGCGACCCTCTGGATGTCCGCCGGCAGGTCAGGCGTCCTGTCGCCCTTGTAGATTTCCTTGGTGGCCTCGCAGCGGAAGGAAAGGATCATCTATCAGGATACTTACGCATCGCGATAGTAACGTCAAGCGTAATTAGGCCGATTGCAGCTTGCTTCCAGGTGTTTGAGGGGAGGCGCGACCGACAAGGTTGCGCACTCGTCGCCGTCCACATTCATAAAATTGCTGTCGGGCATAAAGCCCGACCGGCGTTGGCCGTAACGAACGCCAGATCAAAACCCTTCTGCGCTCTCCGAGCCGTTTCGACAAGCTCAAGGCCCCGAGCCAGTCGAGTGGGCTACAAAGGGCACGGCCAACTACCAACTTCAAAATACCAATTACTCCCGCAAGGGTCCGCTTTTTGTTGTCCCCCAACGTACGGCCAATACATCATTGGAGCGTAACCTACCCCCGGCGCAAAACGTCATTCATCCCATATGTCGAATCATAGCCATAATGGTTGCTGCGGTTACTCCACCAACCCCGCGGATTACATCCTCACCCGCCGCCAGTTCCTCAACCGCGTCGGTCTCGGAATCGGCGCCTTGAGCCTGGCCGCCATGCTCGACCCGATGGATCTTTTTGCCGATGGCGGCATGCTCGCGCCTTCGCTGACGAATCCCATGGCGCCAAGGCTGCCGCCTTTGCCGGCCAAGGCCAAGGCGGTCATCCACATTTTCGCCCAAGGCGCCCCTTCCCACGTGGACACGTGGGACCCGAAGCCCGCGCTCAGCCAAATGGACGGCCAGACGATGCCGGATGGCGGCGTGGCCATGGGCTCGCCGTTTAAATTTAATAAAATGGGCCGGGCCGGCATCGACGTCAGCGAGGTGTTCAGCAAGACCGGCCAGTATGTCGACGACATGTCGATCATCCGCTCGATGTACACCGACATTCCCGCGCACGACGTCGCCACGGTTTTCATGAACACCGGCTCGCTGCGCCTCGTGCGGCCGAGCATGGGTTCATGGGTGGTTTACGGCTTGGGCACGATGAACCAGAATCTCCCCGGCTTCATTGCGCTGCGCACGGGCGGACTGCCGCCGGGCGGCGCGGCCAACTACCAGTCGGCTTTTCTGCCCGGCGCGTTCCAGGGCTCCACCGTCAATGTGCAGGGCGTCAACGTGCCCCAGATGATCCAGAATATCCGCAACCAATACCTGCCGCCACAGGAACAGCGGCGGCAGATGGAATTCATCCACCAGCTCGATGTGCTCCACTCCGCCAATTTGGAAAAGGAAGCCGCGTTCGAGACCCGGCTGGAATCTTTTGAAACCGCCTTTCGCATGCAGACGGCGGCGACCGACGCCTTCGACGTCACCAAGGAACCCGAGAGCATCCGCACCGCCTACGGCAACACGCCCCAAGGCAAACAAATGCTCATCGCCCGGCGCCTGGTCGAACGCGGCGTCCGCTTTGTGCAGGTCTGGCACGACGGCTGGGATCACCACGAGGACTTGCAGGAACGGCTCACTAAAAAAGCGGCGGAAGTCGACGGGCCCATCGCCGCCCTGCTGGGTGATTTGAAGCAGCGCGGGCTGCTCGACTCGACCCTGGTCATCTGGGGCGGCGAGTTCGGCCGGAAGCCGACCCGCGACCGCAACGGTTACGAAAATCCCGGTCGCGATCACAACGCCAGGGCTTTCACCACCTGGCTGGCCGGCGGCGGCGTCAAGGGCGGCCTGGTTTATGGGGAAACGGATGAGATCGGCGGAGCAGCCATCAAGGACAAGGTCCATGTCCACGACCTGCACGCGACCATCCTTCGGTGCCTTGGGTTTGATCACACCAAGCTGACGTACCGGTTCAATGGCCGCGACTTTCGCCTTACCGATGTCGCCGGCAATGTGGTCAGCCCGATTCTCGCCTAAGAGGCTGTTGAAAAATATGTCGGTTATCTCCGTCAGGAAATTTTGCGTCGCCTCCGCGTTGCTGGCCTGCGCCGCCGCGCCCTTCGCCACGCTGCGTGCGGCGGAAACGCCGGAAGCGACGGGCCCGGCTGCCTCAACCCTTGCGTCCACACCTGCGCCGCCGGACAAACCCGCGGCTCCCGACATCGTCATTCCGCCGGCCGGACCCATCTCCGCCGATGATAGCAATTTCTTCGAGGCGCACGTCCGGCCGGTTCTCGTCAACGAATGTTACAAGTGCCACAGCCATGATGCCGACAAGGTCAAGGGCGGCCTCATGCTCGACACCCGCGAAGGCGTGCTCCACGGCGGCGACACCGGCCCGGCCATCGTCCCGGGCAAACCCGACGACAGCCTGCTGATCAAAGCCATCCGGTATACGGATGACGACCTGCAGATGCCGCCCAAAGGGCACAAGCTCGGTGACGATGAAATCGCCGATTTGATCGAGTGGGTCCGCCGCGGCGCACCCGACCCGCGTTCCACCGCCGTCAAAGGCAGCTCACCCATTTACGGCGGAGTCGGCCGGCAGCACTGGTCATTCCTGCCGGTCAGGCCGCAGGTCATTCCCACGGTGCAGGATGCCGCGTGGTGCCTCAACCCGATCGACAATTTTGTGCTGGCCAAGCTGGAGGCGGACAACATGAAGCCCAATCCCGCGGCCGATAAACACACGTGGTTGCGCCGCGTGACCTTCAACCTCACCGGCCTGCCGCCGAGCGACGAGGATTTGCAGGATTTCATGGCGGACAATTCTCCCGACGCCTACGCCAAGGTCGTCGATCGCCTGCTCGCCTCGCCGCAATACGGCGAGCATTGGGCCCGCTACTGGCTCGATGTCGCGCGTTTTGCCGACACCAAGGGCGATCCGTCGCGCCGCGAAGACCCGCGTTTCCCCTACGCCTGGACTTACCGCGACTACGTCATCGATGCGTTCAACCAGGACAAACCCTATAATCAGTTCATCATGGAACAACTGGCCGCCGACCGCCTCGTGATCGAGCAGGCCAGGCGCACCCACACCAGCCTGGCCAAGGCCGACGTTTCCTCGCTCGCCGCCCTGGGCTTCCTCACCCTCGGCGATCAGTTCAACGATAACATCCGCGACATCGTCAACGACCAGATTGATGTCACCTCGAAGGCGTTTCTCGGCCTGACCGTTTCCTGCGCCCGCTGCCACGACCACAAGTTCGATCCCATTCCGCAAAAAGATTATTACTCCCTCTACGGCGTCTTTGCGAATTCCCGGGCTCCTGCCCTCGCCTGGCAGCAGCCCTTCGTCCATCCCGTGCCACGCGACGCGGCTTACCTGGCGTACGAGGCCAAGGTCAAGGCCCTGATGGCACGCGAGGAGGAAATAAAGGGTGAGTTTTACGCGTTCCGGCGCAGCGGCGGCAAGGATCCGGCCGAGCGTCGCAAACTTATCATCAAGGATATCATGCTCAACCGCGACATCAACGATGTCGAATGCGACGACCCCGGCGCTCCCCCGCGATCCAACGCGCTGCTCGATGTGCCCGATCCCGTGGATTACCCGGTGCTGCTCCGCGGTGAAGCGGAGAACAAAGGCGACATCGTCCCGCGACGTTTCCTGGAAATTCTTTCTCCCGATCCCAAAAACCGGCCGGAATGGCACGATGACAGCGGGCGGCTCGAACTGGCCCGGGCCATCGCCGACCCGGCCAATCCAATGACCGCGCGCGTGCTCGTCAACCGGCTGTGGCAGCAGGATTTTGGCCGCGGCTTCGTCGATACGCCCGATGACCTCGGCAACCAGTCGTCGCCTCCGACCCATCCCGAATTGCTCGACTGGCTCGCCACCCAGTTCATCCAGGGCGGGTGGTCGATCAAGAAACTGCAACGGATGATCGTCCTCAGCCAGGTCTACCGCGAAAGCAGCGCCGACAATCCGGCCTACGCCGACACCGACCCCGACAACCGCCTGCTCTGGCGCGCCAACCTGCGTCGCCTCGATTTCGAGGAACTGCACGACGAGCTGCTCTTCATCGCCGGCACCCTCGACCTCTCGAAAATCGGCGGCAAATCCGTGCTGCTGAGCAGCGCCGACTTTGCCACCCGCCGCTGCCTTTACACCTATGTCGACCGGCACAACCCGCCCGAACTTTTCACCCAGTTCGATTTCCCAAATCCCAGCGTGCCCTCCGGCCGGCGCTATGAAACGCTCGTGCCGCAGCAGGCGCTCTTCCTCATGAACAGCGCCATCGTCATGGAAACCGCCCGCAAACTTGTTGATCGCCCGCAATTCCAGGCTCTCACCGATGATTCGCAGCGCGTCACCTTCCTCTACCTGGAGATTTACAACCGCCTGCCGTCGGAACAGGAAATCGGCGCCTGCATCGACTACATCCAGGACAATCCCGGGGAAGATTCCCCGGCGGCGATTGCCGCCGAAAGGATGGCCGCGGCCAACAGCATAGCGGCCAAGCGCCGGGCGGCGATTGCCGCCAGGGCCGCCAAGAATTTTCGCGGCAACAATGCCTTCCAGCCGGAACCCGGCGGGGCCGCTTTTCTCAACCGCACCCCGGTTGACGCCTGGACCAAGCTGGCCGACGGCCTGTTTCAAACCAACGAGGCGATTTTCTTGAATTGAAATTTGGCGGAGTATCCGTTTTTAAAAATGGATCGGCATGGGAGCGGCTGTTGTGGGCGGGGTGCCCTCACCCCGCACTGATGCTGTTCGCGGGGTGAGGGCACCCCGCCCACAAATAAACGTTTGGATCATTTAATCATGAAACTCCCTGTCGCCGTAGTCCTCCGCCTCACCGGGCTGGCCCTTGCGCTCACGGCGCTCGAGTGCAGGGCAGGCAACGACCCGCTGGTCTATTCTGGCGTCATTAAACCGATCATGGCCGACACCTGCGTGTCCTGCCATGGCGAGAAAAAACAAAAGAAGAAACTCCGGCTCGATTCCCTGGCGGCGATCATGAAAGGCGGCAAGGACGGCCCGGTGGTGGTGCCGGGCAACGTCGATAAATCAGACTTCGTGGATCGGATCGAACTCGACCTGGACGACGACGACCACATGCCCCCGAAGGGAAAGCCGCAATTGACCGACAAACAAATCCTGGTCCTCGAATGGTGGGTCAAGGCCGGGGCGCCCGGCGACGTGCCGTTAAGTTCGCTCAAGGCGCCGGATGACGTCAAAGCGGCGATCGGCAGTCATTAGGCTTAGTTCAACGTTCACGGTTCAAGGTTCGCTCCTTTTAGCCACAAAGGGTCACAAAGGGCGCATAGACCGATCCGAAGATATTTTTGTATTTCTATGGCAGATTACACGGATGGGATCAGTGACCATCAGTGTACATAAGTGGTTACTGCTTTTTTAACCCTCAGTCCTGGACTCTCAGCTACTGCCTTGTGCTCTCTGTGTTCTTTCGTGGCAAAAAGGATCGAGATTTGAAACTCAAGGCTGGATGTTCACGGCCACCGACTTTCCCGCCTCGCCGCCCGCGGGCAGCGCGATGGTTTGCGCGAGTTCCCCGACCTGCAGCCGGATCGCCGCGAGCTTCTGCGTGGGATCGGAGACCCAGGCCGCATGCTTCCCTGTATCGACCAAAACCATACAGGGTTGATCGACCCAGACCAGGAGATCGCCCGGCAGGTTGATCTTGCCGGGCTGCCAGAAGACCACCCCGAAGATGCCCCGGTCGATCTGCACCGCTTGCACCTCCGGCGCATTCGCGACCACCGTCGCGGTGGTTTCCTCCCCGGCCGGCGTGATGATGCAGGCGTAGCTGGCATTGCTCGGCGCGTACCCGTGATCCAGCCAGAGCGTGAAAACATTTTTCGTGACGTCTTTCTTCGGGGTTTCCGGATTGGTGAACGCCTGCTTCCAGTTGCCGGTGACCCGGCCGGCCTTGAGGCGGGCCGTGCATCCGCCGGGAAAAGCATAGCGCCAGCCGTCATGCTCGACCCATTCGATGTTTGTGAACGAAGAGCCGCTGGCCGTCTTGCGTGATCTCACCTTTCCCTTTTGCTGGTACCCGATGCTGCCGCGCAGCAGGCATTGGTTGATGGTCGTGACGATCGGCGCCCTAGCCTCGCCGCTGATGCCCGCGCCCAGGCAAACGACCGAGTTCGCACCGAAAAACCAGGCTTTTTTCGCCACCACGCCGTCCCGGGCGTAGTCCAGCGCGGCGCAGCCATCCGTGCCGTCGGAGACGCCGCCGACAAAATCGCTTGGGACCGATGATTTCTCAAACTTGGGCAGGTCGGTTTGCGCACAGGTGACGCCGGGAATCTTGCGCCAGTCCCAGACCGGGAAAATATCCGCGTACTCGTCCCCGCTTTGGTAGAGGTAAAGCGCCCCGTCCGCCAAATGATAGCCGGAGAGATTTTCCGAGTTGACCATCTCCTCGCCGATCACGCGGTTCGAGGACATCTTGAGCGTGGCGGCAAATTCGGTGGTGCGATGAACCAGGTAATCCGAGCGCCAGAAATATTTGTTGCCAACGAGGTCGTTGGGCGCGCCGGGCTGGTTGCGCGCGACAAAGGCCAGGTAGGCCGGGGCCGAGCCGGGATCGAAGACCGCGGCTTCCTTCATGGCGAGGGCCGTGTCGGCCGCTTTATCCAATGGATGATGCGGCATGAGTTGGCGCCCGCATGAGCTGATATCCATCGCTCCGCGCCAGGACACCCAGCCTTCGCCCCCAAGGAGGTAACTCCGGAAAATCTCCAATTTATCCGCCGGCAACGCCCATGGCGTTCCCCGCAGGATGGTGCCCCAGCGGCAAATTTCACCGGCAAAGGCCATGCCGTAGTTGCCGAATTGCTGCTGCGGGCCGTGCTGCTGGAAACTGTCGTCGGGCTGGATCCCCTCTTCCGTCGACACGTGCAGTTCGCCCCAAATGGCCGCGGCGGCGGCATTGATCAAAGCCTCGTCGCCTTTCAACAGGCCGAGCATCAGGGCATTTCCGGCGAGCCACACTTTGTTCTGGCCGGTCATGCCGATTCCATAACGCGCAAGGCTGACCTGCGTGGCGTAGGCGTATTCATCCGGCGTCAGGTTTTCCCCGAGAAGCAACGCACAGGAGCCAATGAGCTTCGGGATGCCGATCTCATTTTCCCACCAGTTGGGACATTGGAAATCATGGCTGATCCAAAATCGAAAAGCCCGGTGAACAGAATCAAGGAGTCGTTCCCGGTCGTCCGCGGAAACATCCGTGCCACCGGCCAACGCCATGGCGATCGAAACCATGCGGTTGCAATGGTTGTGGGGAAACCATCCCGAACGAGCGGTCGAAGCATAATCCAAGTCGGGCCAGCTTCCGTCCGCCTTCTGCGAGCGGGCGTAAGTGAGTGCCTGTGCGGGATCGATCTCTTTCTCATCGATTCTCGCGTGGCGGTTGAAGACCCGAAATTGATCCGCCGCCTTTTGCACGGCGGGAGAGACTGGGACCGGCAAATCCGCCGCGGGCAGGGCCGTTCCAAGGCAAAAAAGGAGGGACACAGCCAAAAGGGGTTTCCGTAAAATCGTGGGATACATGGAAACCAGCATTGAACGTCGAACGCTGAACGTCCAACTCCGAACGCTGAAATGCCAACCGCCTGCATAATTCATTTTTCCCTCCTTCGCTCTCCGAGCATTGTCGAGGGACTCAAGGCCCCGAGCCAGTCGAGTGGGCCATGGAGGGCACGGCCGCGGATTACGCGGATAAGCACGCATGGGGATTTTGGGAGTGTATCAGCTTGGTGATGGTGTCCTGCCTGCAACCCTCCGCGTTGTCATCCAGAGCGAAGCGAAGGATCTCACCGAATCAAATCGTGAGATGTCAGACGGTCGGCCTTCGGCCTCGGTACCTCGCACGGCTCGGAATGACAAATAGGCAAACTGACACATCACTGGATTTTGTGGGCGGGGTGCCCTCACCCCGCGATTAAACTCCGTGCGGGGTGAGGGCACCCCGCCCACAACAAGCCGCAACTCAATCCTTTTTGCCACAAGAACTCAGAGCCAGAAGTGAGAGGCTAAAGATTCCCCTCCGCGATCATCCGCGTAATCCGCGGAGGAAAACATCCATGGATCGAGCTCCGTGCACTTTGTGCCTTCGTGGTGAAAGCTGACTTCGACGCTCAAGGACTATTTGCAGGTTTGTGGCATCCGCCGGGATTGCCGCCACGCCTTCCACCGCCCAACCTCGGGGCGCGATGAACCCCTTTCGAAAGATGTTTTCCGCGCGGGACGGGATCGTTGCTCGCGTCCGTTACCGGCTGGATAATTTTTTCACGCGCGGGGTCACGGCCCAGTTCACGATTCTTTTCGTCCTCATGGTCGGCTTGATCTTGAGCGGCACCATCGGGCTGTGGCTGGGCCTTTATGATTCACAAAACAAGGACGTCGCCTCTGTCGGCCATAAAATGGGCGAGGGTTTCTGGGATGCCGTGTGGTGGTCGACCATGCATATTTTCGACCCGTCCTACGTCAGTCAGGACTACGGCGCGACCACCGCCATCATCATCCTCGGCCTGGTGATATCGATGCTCGGCCTCGTGCTGTTTGGCGGGGTGATCGGCTTGATCTCCGCGGGGGTCGAGCGGAAGCTCGACGAACTCAGCGCCGGCAACCGCCCGGTGGTCGAATCCGGCCATCTCCTGATCCTCGGATGGAACACGAAGATTTTCAGCGTGCTCGACTTGTTCGAGGGCTATCACAAGCAGGTCAACGTGGTGATCCTGGCCAATCACCCGACCACGGAAATGCTGGCCATGCTGCGCCTTGGCCGCTCGCTGGCCAAGCGGATCAAGCCGGTTGTGCGCAGCGGTTCCCCGACCCAGCTCGCGGAGCTGGAACGGGTGGCTTTTCGCCATGCCTACAGCATCATCGTTCTCGCCGATGAATCCCATGCGAATCCGAGCGAGGAACCCGACCTTTGCACCATCAAGACGCTGATGCTGCTGGCGGGAAACCTGCCGGCTGGCCACGCCCGGCCCAAAATCGTGGCGGAACTGCTGCAGCGTGAGAACCTGGAAGTGGCGCAGATCGCGTCCCAGCGCTCGATTTCCCTCCTCTGCTCGAGCGAGGTCCTCGGCCGGATGATCGTGCAGTCCTCCCGGCAGCCCGGCCTGACCCAGGTCTACGGCGAACTTTTTGGTTTCGCCGGCAGTGAGATTTACATCCAACCCCATCCCGACTGCGCCGGCCGCCCGTTCGGTGACCTCATGTTCGAATTTCCAGAGGCTATTGTCATCGGCACGAGCACGCTTGAGCCCGGCGACGGGCGGCCCTATTTCAGCCCGCGCCTGAACCCGGGCAAGGATCACGTGGTGGGCCGGGACGAATGGCTGATCCTGCTCGGTGATGACAGCCGGATCGTCCACCGGCCCAATCCCTCGATCCACGGACGAACCGAGTTTGTCATTGCCCCGGCCATGCGCGACAAGGTCCGTGAACGGGTGCTGATCCTCGGGTGGAACAGCCATGTTTTCAATATCCTGCAGGAATATGACACGTTTCTCAGCGCCGGCAGCGAGATCACGATCGCCTCGCTCTTCGCGCCCGACAAGGCCCGGGCCATGCTGGACGGAACGCTTTCCCGCCCCCTGGCCAATGCCGCCATTTCCTGCGTGCAGCTCGATTACACGGTCGCTTCCCGGCTGGACACGCTCCTCGAGGCCGGCCCCGGCACTTGCATCATCCTGGCCGACGAATCCAGCGAAGATCACGACCCCGATTCCCGCACCATTGTCACGATCCTGCTGGTCCGGGATTTCGAGGCCCGGCATCCGGAGAAACGCCTCAAGCAGGTCGTCGCGGAAATTCTTTCCGTCGAAAATGCCGAGCTGCTGCAGAGCCACAATAATACCGACATTATCGTGAGCCCGCGGCTCGTCAGCATGCTGCTGGCCCAGGTGTCCCAGCAATTGATGCTGGAGCACATTTATTCGGCATTAATGAATGCGCACGGGAATGAAATCTATCTCAAGCCCGTCGGCCGGTATACCCGCCGTCTGGCCAATGGCACGTTCACCGATGTGGTGCGCGGCGCCGCCCTGCTCGGCGAACTGGCCATCGGGTTGAAGATCCGCGCCGATGCGTCGAACCCGGCCAGGAACTTCGGGGTGCGGATCAACCCACCGAAGGAGGCGTTGCTCTCCCTGTCCGAAGCTGACGAGGTGATCGTCATCTCGGCCGGCGGTCGCAATCTCGCGGCTTGAGGGACGAGCGCCCAGCGAACGAAGGCCGATCGTTTAATTAGTAGTTAGCGTGGTTTCGGTTTAAATAGACCCATGACGTGAGATTCCTCGCACGGCTCGGAATGACAAAAAAAGGATGTATCGCGAAGACCTGCGATGGGGCCGATTAAATCGAAAACGCACTAGTATTTGGCCGTTAGTCCCAACCAACTACCCAATCCCAATTTCCAACTACTCAGCAGCCATGCTGTCAGCTTGGCGCCGGTGTCGCCGCTCCGCCGCCGGGCAGCAGTTCGTTGACTGCCGCCATCAGCTCTTCGTTCGAAAATGGCTTGGCCAGCACCTTCGCCGCGCCCAGCAGCTTCGCCGTGTGGAGATAGTGCGCGGCGTTGTGCAACCCGCCACCCGAGATCGCGATGATTTTCAGCGCGGGATTCCTTTTCCGAATCTTCATCAAAACCTCAAAGCCTTCCTTCTCCGGCATCACGATGTCCGTTATAATCAGGTCGACGTTGGCGGTCTTGAACAGCTCCAGCCCTTCCCTGCCGTTGCGCGCCTCGACCACGGTGTGGCCATGATGCGCCAGCGTCAGAAGCAGGACGGTGCGGACGGAGTCATCATCCTCGATGAGTAGGATTCGTGCCATGGTGTTGACGTGGTTTTGAAGCTAGCGTTTCACCGACATCCGACTTCGCGCCAAGGCTATGAAAATAAGTGCTGGGCGTAAAGCTCCAACGTCCAACCGCGAACATTGAAGGATACCAGCATGACGCGATTCAAGGGCGGGGGTTGCACAATTAATTACCAGGCTGGCTGGGCCAGATGCATCCGGATACCCCCAATAATTGCTGATGGCACCGGCACCCCCTTGCCTGACGTTTTTATTTAAGGATCAGCTCCAGATGCGATCGGACAGACGGAGCGACCTTCGTGCCGAGGATTTCAATCGCCTGCAGCATTTTCTCCTGCGGCAAGGTGGCGACGGTCATCTGGAAGTTCAGGCGCGAAATGCCGCCGAGGACTTCGTTATAATAGAGGACTTTTTTGGCCACGGTCTCGCTGTCGCCGACGAGGAGGGCGCCGGTGGGTCCAAGCTGCGCCTCAAAGTGCGCCCGGGTCATGGGCGGCCAGCCACGCTCGCGTCCGATTTTGGTGAAGGCATGGGCATAGCCCGGATAGAAGTCCTCCTGCGCCTGGCGATGGGTCTTGCCCACGAATCCGATGGCGTGAACGCCGACTTTCAGTTTGTCGGGCGCGTGTCCGGCCCGCGCGCCGGCTTCACGGTAGAGATCGACCAGCGGGCGAAACCGGCGCGGCTCGCCCCCGATGATCGCAACCGCGAGCGGCAAACCGAGCGTGCCGGCGCGCACCGCCGACGCCGGCGTCCCGCCCACCCCGATCCAGATCGGCAGCGGATTTTGCAAGGGTCGCGGATAAACCCCCTGGCCCGTCAGCGGCGGGCGGTGTTGGCCCGACCAATGGACGTTCGTCTCCGCGCGGATCTTCAGCAGCAACTCGATCTTCTCGGCAAAGAGCGAATCGTAGTCCTCCAGCTCGAGGCCGAAGAGCGGGAACGCCTCGATGAAAGAACCGCGGCCGGCGACAATTTCCGCCCGGCCCTGGGAAAGAAGATCGAGCGTGGCGAATTCCTGGAAGACCCGCACCGGGTCGGCGGCGCTGAGGACCGTGACCGCGCTGGTCAGGCGAATCCGCTTCGTCCGCGCGGCCGCGGCGCCAAGGATGACGGCCGGCGCGGAATCCAGGTATTCCTTGCGGTGATGTTCACCGACGCCGAAACTATCCAGGCCCACCTGGTCGGCCCGTTCAACCTGGTCGATCAGGTTGCCGAGCAGCCGCGAAGGATCGATCTCCACGCCGCTGGAGTCGGGGGCATTCGCCGGGGCAAAGCTGTCGACGCCGATCTCGATCATATCGTTCCTTTCACCGCAAAGAGGCCCGCAAACGCCGCCCGTTCACGGACGAAGAGCACGAACCAGAGCGCGACCGCCACCACCGCGGCCGCGTAGCCGCTGGGGGCGAGGCAGGCATGGAAGAGGGCGATGTTGACCAGGATCGGCGCCAGGATGGCGAGCGCCAGCGGCACAAACCGTTTCACCAGCAGCAGGAAGCCGGCCGTGGTTTCGAGCGCGAAGACCACGCTCAAATAGTGGGACACAAACAACGCCCCGACGTACTGGCCGGCCAGGCCGGACGGGGGCGGCATGGGAATGAAGTGAAGAAAGCCGTTGAGGCCGAAGACCAGGAACAAAAGCCCCAGCAGGAGGCGCGAGACCAGGATGGTTGTTTTCATGGGAGGAGAATTTAAGGTTTTAACGATTACTGTTGGTTACACGACATATGTTGCCTAATTATAGATAAACGTCAAGTGTTGTTTTTCTTTGCATTGTCGGCCGCCCCTGATAAGGTTGGTCCATGCCTATTTCGGATTGCGCCGTTCGGGACCCGCGAATTCGGCGGACGCGCCAGTTGCTGCACCGCGCGCTGCGCACCCTCCTGCAAAGCCGCAGCTTCGACGAGTTGTCGGTCCAGGACATCGCCGATGAAGCCACGGTCAACCGCGCCACCTTTTACGATCATTACACCGACAAGTTTGCCTTGTTCGAGGCCATGGTGGCGGGCGAATTCCACCAGTTGCTCGAGGAGCGAAAGGTGCAGTTCAATGGTGAATGCGCGTCTTCGGCGGCTCCCGTCGTCCTTGCCACCTGCGATTTTCTCGCCCGCTGCTCCCATCCAGCCGGGGCGAACAAGGACCATAACGCTTTTGAAGCCCTGGCCGACGCCGCCATCGCTAATGCGATTCGCCGGGTGCTGATGGCCGGGATGAACCCGCGCCAACGCCGCGGGAAAATCCCGGTCGAGATTATCGCCAGTGCGGCCAGCGGCGCCCTTTACGGAGCCGTGAAGGAATGGCTCCATCTGCGCCGCCGGCCTCCGGCCGAGGAGATCGTGCCCGCCCTGGTCGAATTGGTCGGGCCGATGCTGGCGCCGCTCTGCGGCGCGAACAAAGCGCGCGGGTAGCCTGTCGTTGGCCGCGATCGCTCGCTTGATCGATCAGCGCGGGAGTTTGTAGGCGTCGAGCAATCCCGCGACGACGCAATCAACCATCAACACCATCGCCGATCGCGGCGGCCTCAGATTTCTTTGGAATCAGCAAGGGCGCGATAGGTCACCGGCACCTGCCAGGCCGCATAATTCACATCGAGTTCTTGCAGCGCCGTGACCACCTGCTGGCGAAAGGTCGTCTCGATCAAACCGCCTTGCCCCGGCCAGACCTTGAAGTGGATGCGAAAGAAACTCCATCCGCCGCCCTGCATCGTTTCCACCGGGCCAATCAGCGGTTCACTTAAAATAATCGCGGCAAATTGAATCCTCATGGCTTTGGCGACGGCGCTGCCAATTTCCACCGCTTTTTGTTGGTCGGCGCCTTTGGGAATCTGGACATCGGCATAGGCATCAATGCCGCCTTCCCGAAACCGGCTGACGTTGGCGATGGTGCGGTTGGGAACAAAAACCTCCTGGTTGTAAAAATTGATGAGCTTGGTGAACCGCATGCCGATTTCCTCGACGCGGCCGCTGACGATGGTGGTGCCGGCGATTTCCACCATGTCGCCCACCTCCATCGCGTCCCAAAAAATCAAAGTCAGGCCGATCACGATGTCCTGGATCAGGCCCTGCGAACCGAAACTGATCGCCAGGCCGATGACGGAAGCGCTCGCCAGGTAATCGTTCAGGTCGACGCCGAATTCCTGCAGGACCAGTCCCAGCGAGAAAAAGTAAATGGCAAAAGTGACGCTGCTGACAATCAGCCGGGTCAGCGTGATGAATTTCGGCTTTTCCGTCATGAAGCCGAGTGGAGTTTTTCGGGCGTGGCTTTTGTTAATGAACCATTCGCTGAGGTGCCGGATGACCTTGACGATCACGTGCGCGGCGGCGGCGAGCACGACGATGAGAAGAAGCCTTGTTCCGGTGGAAGAACCATGGCCAACGAAATGACCGTAAATGCGACCCATTACGGTTTGGTTTATTTGCATCAATGGTGGAACTGGAGACGGGCTGGCCATGTTAACAACCTAATTGAGTAGGACGGCTCCACCGCCGCATCAACGCAGAACAAGCTCAGGGGGTGTTTTCAAAACCTGCCTTTTCCTGTCATTGCCTAGCGTAGCGAAGCATACGTTGGCCGAGATCACGAAAAGGAAGCATAAGCCGCCTTGGATTCCGGATTATGACAGCCCGCAGGGCTCACCACAAGTGAATGGTGCGTGACAGATGACCTAGCCCAGATGCCAAGATAACTCGCGGTCACAAAGGATGAAGACGCCTACGACGACGCGGCATCACGACCAGCAGGGGATGTCCCACGAGTTCCTGTTTCGGAGGACGATGACGGGGCAACCCGGTCGACACAAAACTGCGCAAAGGTGGTCAAAAATTCCGTTCGCTCGCGCTGGAATTCAGCACTGTCGGAATCCTTGCCCGTAATGAGCCGGGCGAGATGGGGAAAAGCGATCGGCGCGATCTCGATCGCGACGAGCGAGAGCAGAAGCTGGGATTGATTGAGGAATTCCGGCCAGTTTCCCGGGCCGGAGTTGAGGCGCATCCTGGCCACAGCCGCCTCCCAATAGCGGCGCGCTTCGTCCTCGTAGCGCGCATTTTCTTTTCTCCGCTCCAATCCTTCCCTGACCAGCAACCACGACCATTCTTTGTTGAGGCGGTAGAAATCGCTCCAAAAGCGGATCGAGCTGACGGGATGTTCCGGCGCCGCCTGCGAGGCGCGCTCGTTCTGGAATGCGGACTGGAGCACGGCCGCGAAAAGATCGTCCTTGTTCTTGAAGTGATAATAAATCCTTCCCTTGCTGATCTTCGCCCGGCGCGCAATATTGTCCATTCGGGCCCCGGCCAAGCCCGCGCGGGAAAATTCCTTCACAGCGAATTTCAAGATTCGGTCGCGCGACACGGTTTTCTTTTTTGAAGCCATGGATCTTGAAACAATATTTAAAGAGAAAGGGGGAAATGTGGCGTTGCCTCGTTTCGAAATCAGACCGGAGTCCAGCCCGGGAGCAACTGGGAAACGGCACAAGAAGTTGCTGAGGCGTCCGGGATATAAAATCAAGTTTATGCGCAGAGCCATGAGGCGATCCCCGGTAGCTTAATTTATATAATACTGAATTATAATGTTTTATGTGAAAATTTTCAGGCCTTCCCTTGCCTAGACCGATGCACCCCCTTAAAATACGGATAAATTAAAAACTGACTGGTTGGTTTTTTTTATAATGGCATGTAAGCTGCTTTTAATCGGGCAAACCCATGCGCTCCGCCCCTCCACCCAGACCGTCTCCCTTGGCCCGACGCCGAGGGGCAGGAATGGCTTGGTTCGAATTGCGACGCGACATTCCCTCGTGGATCTACAAGACGCTCGCCGCGGTCAGTTTTGCCACGGTCCTGGCCGCCTGGGCCTGGCTGAGCCATCAAGATTTCATCAATCCGATATTTCTGCCGACACCGGAGCGCGTGTGGGACTCGGTGCAATCGCTGCTTTCCGACCACTATCTCTGGAGCGACATAAGAATCAGCCTGCTCCGCGTCACCGCGGGCTTCCTGCTCTCGGCCGTGATCGCGGTGCCCGTGGGCGTATGCATCGGTTCATTCAAAACCCTGGAGGGCCTGTTTCAACCGGTGACCGAGTTTATCCGTTATATCCCGGTCCCTGCGCTCATTCCGATGGTCATGCTTTGCTTTGGCATCGGGGAACTGGCAAAGGTCATGCTGATTTTTGTCGGCACTTTTTTCCAACTCGTCCTGATGGTGGCCGATGAGATCCGCCGCGTGCAGTACGACCTGCTGCAGGTCAGCTACACGCTGGGCGCCCGGCGCAGCGAGGTCTTGCGCAAGGTGATCTGGCGGGCGGCGATGCCTGGAATATTCGACGCGCTGCGCCTCTGCAATGGCTGGGCGTGGACTTACCTGGTGGTGGCCGAACTGATCGCGGCCAACGAGGGACTGGGTTACCGGATTTTGAAGTTCTCGCGCTTCCTGCAAACCCCGAAAATCTTCATCTACCTTTTCCTGCTCGGCTGCATCGGACTGACCATCGACCTGGCCTTTCGTAAGTTCAACGCCCGCCTGTTTCACTGGGCCGACACGACCAAACGATGAAACTGGAAGTTAAAGGCCTGGAAAAATGTTATCGCTCCAAGCAAGGCGACACCGTGGCCTTGTCGCCGACCTCGTTCGAGGTGGGTGATGCAGAATTTGTGAGTTTGGTCGGACCATCGGGCTGCGGCAAGTCGACCACGCTGTATCTGATCGCCGGGCTCGATCAAGCGACCCAAGGGGAAATCCTGCTGGACGGCGAGCCGGTGGCCGGGCCGGGCCATGACCGGGGCATGGTTTTTCAAAACTATACGCTCTTTCCCTGGCTCACCGTCCGGCAGAATGCGCGGTTCGCCTTTGGCCTGGCAAATAACCGCGGCGGCAAAACCCCAGCCGATGCCGGCCGGGCGGATTCGCTCCTGAATTTGATGGGCCTCCGTAAGTTTTACGATGCGTACCCCCGCCAGCTTTCCGGCGGCATGAAGCAGCGCGTCGCAATCGCCCGGGCGCTCGCGAACCGGCCGAAAGTATTATTGATGGACGAACCGTTTGGAGCCCTTGACGCCCAAACGCGCGAGGAAATGCAAGAACTGCTCCTGCACCTGAGCCGGCACGAGAAAACGACGATCCTCTTTGTCACCCATGACGTGGAGGAGGCGATTTATCTTTCGACGCGCATCCTGGTTTTCTCGGCCCGGCCCGGCCGGATCATCCGGGAAATCACCGTCCCGTTCGGGCCGGACCGCACGCTGGACTTGAAGCTCAGCGACCAGTTTATCCGGCTAAAACGCGAGATCATCGGCCTGCTGCAGCACCTGCCCGAGCCCGACCACGACCGCAGGGCCATCCTCGAAAACCTTGTCAGCACTTCAATCGCAGAAACATCCACCCATGACCACTAAACACACCCTCCATAAGTTTATCCTCTCCCTCATAATCGCCGCGAGCGCGACCGTTCCGCTCTCGTCGCTTCGCGCCTCCGACCTCAAGCCCTACAAGGTCGGATACAACAGCTGGATCGGCTCCATCGCCTTCTTCGTGGCCAACGAAAAGGGATTCTTTAAAGATGAAGGCCTCGATGTGAAACCCGTCAGCTTCAGTTCGCCCGGGGACACCCTCGTGCCATTGATGGCCGGCGATCTCGACGCGGCGCTGAGCACCGCGGATACGGTGATCACCGTGCTCGACAAAGCGCCCGGGCAGCTGAAGGTCGTCTACATGACCGATACGTCCGCCGGTGCGGATGCGATCGTGGCCAAGAAGGACATCGCCGACATCAAGGCCATGAAAGGCCACACCGTCGCGGCCACCCTGGGTCAGTGCAATCAGTTGCTGCTGGAGAAAGCCCTCGTCAAGGCGGGCCTGACCGACAGCGACATCGTGCTCACCAACATGAACGCGGATGATTCCGGGGCGGCTTTTGCGGCCGGCAAGCTGGACGTCGCGGTGACCTGGGAACCGTGGATCACCAAAGTCTCCGCGGAGAAAGTCGGGCACGTCATCTTCAGTTCCGCCGAGACGCCAAATCTGATTCTCGATATCCTCGCCATCAGCACCAAGGACGAAGCGAAGAAAGCCGCGGAAACCCGCGCGTTCCTGCGTGGAATGAATCGCGGCTACGAGTTTGTCCAGCAGCATACCGATGAAGCCTGCGCGATCGCCGGCAAGGTGCTGGAAGAAAGCCCCGAGGATGTGAAGGCGATGCTTCCGAAGGTGGCGCTCTACAGCCCGGCAAAAAATATCGAGGTGATGGACGACGGCGAGGCCGCAAAGGCATCCGGTGAAGTCGCGGCATTTTTTAAGGAAAAGAACGTCACTGATACGACCGTTGATGTGACACACATGTACGATTCCTCGTATTTGAAATAAAAACCCGAACCGTTGATGAGCGCGTGGCCGCCGGTGAAAATCCGGTGGCCACAACGTGAAAAGACAAGTCCACCCATTTACCCATCTCACCATGACCAAGACCGCTTTGATAATGATCGATTTTCAGCGCGATTTCTGCGCTGCCGGGGGATACTCGGACCGGTTCGCCGGACTCGACTGGGTTCGCCCCATCATCGAACCCGCCCGGCGGCTGCTGGAAGCGGCCCGAAGCGCCGGGCATTTCGTGGTGCACACCCGCGAGGGCTATGCGCCGGATCTTTCGGATTGTTCACCGAATAAATTGCAGCGCAGCCGTAATGCCGGCAGCGAAATTGGCACAACCGGTCCCATGGGACGGCTGCTCATTCGCGGCGAACACGGCCACGATATCATCGATGAACTGAAGCCCATCGCCGGGGAGGTCGTCATCGACAAGGCCAGCTTCGGCGCTTTCTGCGGCACCAACCTCGAAAGTATTCTCCGGTCCCGGAATATCGATACGCTGGTGTTCGCCGGGGTGACTGCTGACGTGTGCGTCCATACGACGCTTCGCGAGGCCTACGACCGATGGTTCAAGTGCTATTACGTCGCCGATGCCATCTCCTGTTTCGATGCCGAAATTCGCCGCGCTTGCGAAAAAATGATCAGTGAGGAAGGCGGCGTCTGGGGAGTATTGACAACGGTGGACGAAATGACGCGGAGCTGGAAAGCCTGAGTTTTCCGGCGGACATTCTGCGTCCGCTCATTTCCATTTTCTCTTGAAAACTCCCCTCAGCCGGGCGGCCGATCCCCCGCTACCCTACCCCCGGATCGAGCTCCGCGATCTCTTCTCCATCGCCAGATGGCAGGAAACGATTCCGTGGCAACCCTTCAAAAACGGCTTCGAAATCCACCGGCTCTATGGCGACGGGATTACGGGTCCGACGGCCGCGCTTCTGCGCTGCCGGGAATCCGGAACGCTGCCGTTACATCAACATCTGGGCTATGAACACATCCTACTGCTGACCGGCTCAGAGCGGGATCAGAACGGCGCCGCGTCCCCCGGCACGCTCACGATCAACCCGCCAGGCTCCTCCCACCGGGTGGCGAGTGATGTGGGTAGCATCGTGCTGGCGATCTGGGAAGCGCCGGTGAAAATTCTATGAGCGGGTGACGAATTTTCTTATTTACCTCTTAAGCGCCGCCTCGAAAAGCCGGTTGATCACTTCCGCGTTCCGCAGCGACTCCGGCATGCCCAATAACGTCGGCCGACCGTGCCGCAGGGCATCGGCGAAGTCTTCGATTTCCAGGCGGAAACAGTTGCTTGCCGCCACGGGAATCTCCCTCCGCTCCCCGCCAAGCGTGAGCGTCAGCGCGCCGGGCTCGCCGTAAAAAGTGTCGGGCACATGCAGGATTCCCTGGGTCCCGACGATTTCGGCGAAGACCCGCCTGTGCGCGTTGAATCCGCAGTTCACCGCGGCGATCAGCCCCGAAGGATACTGCATCACACCCGAAAAAATCTCGTCGATGCCTCCCGTCCGCACGCACTCGGCGGAAATCGAGGCCGGCTGGACGATCCCGGTGGTCCCGGCGATCGTATCGGCGATCAACCCCGCAAAGTTGACCGGATAGCAACCCATGTCGTAAAGCGAACCGCTGCCCAGTTCCGGCTTGAACCTGATCGTGGTGCGATCGGTCAAAAGGGAGCGGGTGTTCGCCTCGATGAATTTGATTTCGCCGAGCGCGCCGCTGCGCACCACCTCCAGCACGCGACGCACGCGGTCCGTGTACCGGTACATGAAGGCCTCCATCAGCCTCACCCCATGCCGCGTGCAGGCCGCGATCATCTCGCGGCATTCAGCAGCGTTCAGGCAAAGCGGCTTCTCGCAGAGGATGTGCTTGCCGCGCTCCGCCGCGCGGACGACCCACTCCTTGTGCAGCGAGTTCGGCAGCGGGAGATAAACGGCGTCCACCTCCGGATCGCGCAGCAGCTCATCGTAATCCCGCACGGCGCGCACCCCGGGAAATCGCTTGTTGCATTCCGCGATCTTCGCGGGGTCCCGCGAGGCCAGGGCCCACAGCTCGGAATTGCCTGCGGCCTGGATTTCGGGCATCACGTATTCGCGCGCAACGTGGGCGTAGCCGAGCACGCCCCAGCGGACCTTTCGGTTCGGATCGATCATTGCCATGGGGTTATCCCATCAACGTCAGCGCCTCTGCCAAACCGGCGCAAGTGTTGATCGCGGGGGACAAAGATGACATGTTAGGCTGTCCAAGCCGTCCATGCGCTCCCCGTTTGGCCCGATCTTGAATCCGAACTTCGTGGCGAGCTTCACCCCCTCACGGAAGGGAGCGAGGGCTTCGCCCACGAGTTCCTCGTTCTTGAACGGTCCGTAGATTTCCGCGGTGTCGAAAAACGTGACGCCCTGATCGACGGCAGCGCGGATTACGGAAATCATCGCCGACTTTTCGCCCGCGGGACCGTAGCCGGAACTCATGCCCATGCAGCCGAGGCCGAGGGCGGAGACTTCGAGGTTACTGTTTCCAAGTTTTCGTTTTTTCATTTTGGCTTCCTGTCTTTGAATTTGATTGGAGCAAGTGGTGCTTGCCGATGTGGTCCACAGTATCACGGACCGGCGCGACTGCCGCATGTGCCCTTGCGCGACCTATGTGTCGATCGAACGATAGGTTGCCACGCTTAGGAACCATAGGTTGGCCAGCGCATCAGTTGGTTCATATCCGGATTCGGAAGCATGAGTTGGCCGAGATTACGAAAAAGAAGCATAGGCTGGCCAGGATAGTAACGCTCCCAGCCATGGAGCCCGTTTATAGTGAGTTTACTGCATCTTATCAGTCTTATCCCTCAAGCTCGCGTTTTCAAACATGAGGTTGCGCGGATACCTCCTTTATGAGGCCGGTTCTTGATGCAGGACGGAATTTGAGTGACCGGGCGACGGCCCGCGGTATCAGGTATCATCCAGTCATGTCCACACCGACCGAAACGGTCTTTTATTCTTGGCAGAGCGACAGCCCGGGCCGCTTCAACCGCCACTTCATCGAGGAGGCGATCAAGAAGGCGTTGCAGAACGTGCAGGCTGCAACGGCGCTTGATCCGGCGCCACGTGATCCAAAACTGGAGAAGGATACGCTGAACGTGCCGGGTTCACCGCCCGTCACCGACACCATCTTGAGAAAGATCGACGAGTGCGCCGCCTTTGTTGCGGATCTGACCGTGGTCGGCCAATCGCTGGCCGAACTGGGTGGGAATGGACCAGTCAAGCTGTTCCCAAATTCCAACGTGGTGATGGAATACGGCTATGCGTTGAAAAGCCTTGGCCACACCGGCCTAGTTGCCGTGACCAATGAGGCCTTTGGTGGCGAGGTGAAGGAAAGCAGCCTGCCGTTCAACCTCCGGCACCGGCGCTGGCCCATCCGTTATAACTTCGGTCCGGACACGCCGCAGGGGGAGAAGAAGACGATACAGGCCCAGCTGGTCAAGAACCTCACCCATGCCATCGGCCTGATCCTGCAGCGGAAGGCGCCCGCCGTTGCCGCCGCGCCGTTTATTGGTTCCCATTTCGAGCCCCAGACCTTTGTGCAGATGGCCAAGGCACACGAGCTGCTCATCGACGGACCGTTAAATATCCCGTCCTATGAAATTCCGGACCGCGGGCTGATCTTCCTCCGCCTGCAGCCGACGGTGCAGGTACCGGAATTCGAATCGGAGACCGACGCCAGGGATGCGGCATGGCAGGGCGAATTGCGCCCCATGGACAGCTATATGTCCAGCGGACGAAGCCCCGCCCGAAACACCTTCGGCGGCATCAACTACTCCGCGCCAACCGACGGGAAACTATATAATTTCTCCCAGCTTTTTCTGGCCAAGGAAATTTACGGACTCGATGCGAAATCGTCAGGTGCCAGCATGTGGCGCAACGCCAAGGAGGAGCATCCCTTCTTCGACGTAGGTACGGTCGAGGAATCGTTCGCCATCACGTTGCGCGACTATATTCGGTTCGCGAAGGACAAGCTGGCGCTGCCCCCGCCCTGGAAAGTGCAGGCCGGGGTTTTCGGTGTGAAGAACCAGCCGCTGCATAACGGGACCAGGTGTCTTAAGAACGAAATCCATTGGAATGCCGAGATCACGCCGGATGCCGATGTCTTGGATGTCCTCGACCCGTTCTTCAGTTTGCTCTGGAAGAGTTTCGGGGCGCGGCGGCCCGAGAACAGTCAGCAGCAGCTCCGGCATATGTTCGCCCAGTTGGGTCACAGCAAATAGTCTGGATGGTGGGTTCCTGCCCTCTACTGGATGGTTTTCTTGGTCGCGCCCGATTTATAGCGAAATTAGCAAGTTTAGCTTTTTCTTATAAACTGGGATAAACTTCCTATAACTCTGCGTTCGGTTCACGCCGGCACATAGTATGCCCTTCAGGTAGACTGACGGAAGCGTCTTCGCACTGCGATGAGCCTAGCTTGCCTGGGTCGGTAGATGAGGTTCGGCCGTTCGGCAGGCCGTCGCTCATCTTTCACCATGACCTACAAAATATGCTTCATGCGTTCGGATGCCGATGATCGGCATGCCTTCAAAACCGACCGTTATCTGGTTGGGCAAGAGCTCGAGAACTTAATCACACGAAAACTGCGAAGTGCGGGGTTTAACGCCTTGCCAATATTACGGGACTGGTCCTGCCCTGTATTAGATGAGGAGTGCGGCCAATACGAAATCACAGCGCGCTTCACCACCTGCTTACCCTATCCGGAAATTGAACAGCTTTTCAGGAAGGCAGTTGCCGCCGGCTTAGGCGGAGATTTTCGCATCCGCAGATTGCCAACGGTTTTTGAGCAGATGGCATCGATGAATTGATCGTTTGGGTAGAATTCAAGGCGGCCGGGCCGCCGGGCCGTCAGGAGCGAGACATGGATGCCGGGTTCGGAACCATGAGTTGGCCGAGATAACTTTTGATCAGACCTCTGTTCTATCTCAAATTATCCCTCGTAAATTGAAACGAGGACCAAAAGATACTCGCAGGCTCTTGGCGACGACCGTTCAAGATGAGATTGATCGTCTCCAGGCCGCGAAGGAAAAGCTGCAGTCGCTCGATCCCGAGATCGTCGATCAAGCCATTGACGCCATCGGGTCGGTGGCTGGCGCAGCCGTATGGCTCACAAGTCCATCATATGGGCTCCAAGGGAAAGTCCCCGTTGATATCGCCGCCACGCCCAGAGGCAGGTTCAAAATTTTGAACCTATTGGGTCGTATTGACCATGGACTTTTGGCGTGACTGAGAAATTTTCGCCAATGAAAAGAACGAATCCGACCTCCAAACCTTCGTGGTCGGTTATTGAACTCACCGAGCCATTATATCCGCGCGATTTCGAATTCAAGCCTGACAAATTCGCCCGAGTTTTTAGCGCCAATGGCCTCCCCATAGGGTTATGTGTCGGCAGCAAATCTGGGTATCGGCTGGCGCACCCGGTGAACAAATTCATTCCGAACGCCAACGTCTTTTGCCGCAGACATGGCAAGATCTGGTGGGGCGACCTCGATTTAGCCCGCGATAAACCAAAATTGGAAGCAATCGCCCGACGTCTCCGGATGCGACTTTATGTTCTCTATGAGTACGACGGCAGGTTTGAGAACGCCGCCCAGGAGCACTCTGCGGTAGTGGCCCGGGCAATTTGGAAAACTGGAGGCAAGAAATGAAGACGACGCGCGTTTCAGTTCCCAAAGCTAAACAACGGAGAGGCCATCGAAACTTGGTCGGTCCACCGACCGGCCTGGTTAGCGAATTAGAAAAGGCTGCGCGCAAGGACGTGCGTATCGCTCGCCTCACTCTGGGATTGTATGACTCAATTCTTGGAAGTCCCTCCAGCCGGCTGTTTCCGGGATACACTTGGAGGCCGGTTGAACTAGCGGGTTTTCCCGAATCATTACGAACGTGTGCCCAAAAGATTTTCGAGTGGGGCCAGAAGTCTGACGGTCTTTTGAACGAAATTCTCATCAGTCAGATCGAAATTGTGAAGGCGGTACACACGATCAGACGTCGATCTCCATTTGGCCGAAAATAGCTTTGTTGGCCTTGGCGTCCGATCAATCGACTTTATAGATTTTCTTTTTTGCCGCTTCAGTTGCGGCACAAAGAGCAGCATTGCGATTCTGGAACAATTTGATCCTGCCGTTCTCTTTGACGAATTCGCCTTAGATCATTTTGGGCTCGTCGCCGATCTCAAAAGCACTGATAAAATCGCCTTCTTTCTGCTGGTTCGTCTGCGGATCAACGACAATCAAGGGAGAGATCGTGATCCAAACGGTATTACCACCGAAGTCCATTTTGTGTAGTTTCTCGTACGTCATTTGTTTTTCCGATTGTGGGCGACATATTTCAGTTACCTTGCCGACTAAACTTAATATGATGTTCCTCCTTGAATCCAGCAGCTTTAGAGCCTGCAAACATTAGAGGGTTATCGGGATCGAAGTGGACTTCGATCGCATCAAAGCCGGCGGCTACCAGACTCCGATCAATTATCAAGCCATGGAGCCCGTCAGACTTTTTGTAGATTTCGTTCAATTCTGGTTTAAAATAGTTAATTAAGGCCATTTCGACAAGCGTCAGCTTGTCCCCATCGGCTATTTCCGTTTCCGCACCTTCTGAAATATTTAGATTGTTGGCCGTTGAAGATGAGATTGTCAGCCGGTTCACATTGAAGCGCCCAATCAGAACGATAGTTTGCTCATCGCCTCGGCGTAATGCTAGCACTTGCTGCAGTTTTTCGTGTCTCTCCAAACGATGCTCTTCATCGTCGTCTGTTTGACCGATATAAAGCACCTCTCCAATAATACCGAGACTTTGATTGGTCGCACCCAGGAACCTATCTAGGGTAACTGGCACTGTTAGAGGACTCTGATTTACTAGGTGAATTGTGAGCTGCGAACTTTTTCCGCCATCATCCATCTTCAGTTCGATTCCCATAACCGATCCAAACCTCCTTTGCACAAGAGCGTAATCGTCAATCCCGTCGACAGCCCATATACAACTCTCGATTTCTAAACGCGTACGACTCGCTTTCAGTGTGTCTGGAAGCAAATTCCAAGCTAGCTCCAAGATGGGAACTTTAACCACATGTCGGTGACTTTTGCATTCAAATTCGAGGCAAAAATTGCCGCCTGGGCGTCGGCGACCCAGTATACGGGTTATCCGCGTCGACTGAGATTTGATTCCTTTTAGTGTAAGGGCAGGTCGTCGCAATACCATGTAGATGCGTGGCCCTCGGGTGAAGCCACCTGCTCTTAGTGCATCCCCAAAGCCCCCATAGAACTCTTGAGGCGAGACAACAATCGATTTACCGAGATACACGGATAATGTCTGCATCGTGAGCTATATCAAAACAAACAGCACTATTTGGGACGACAACTAAATGAAGAAAATTTTCATTCTCACTGATCCACTTCTAAGTTGCCCATCATTACCAGTCGCGCTGTTCTATCATTTGAACTTAGCCAATTGAAACTCGCGATTTATGCGGTCCGCATCAGATTCCTGAGAAATCTCAACAGGATGGATTTTCGCTGAAGCCTGAGCAATCGGTTGAGAAGAAGATTTGTTTTTTGAAATTTTGCCCCACATCCAACGCGTAATATTGGAAATTCCGATCGCAGTTTTTTTGATGATCCAGCCAAGAGCAGCAAGGATCGCAATCACAGTTATGACCCGAACGATTTTTTCTACTGGATCAGATTTCTTTTTCATAACGGCAAAGATGACTATTCCCATATTTCGCGTTACTGGAAACATCCCTTCTTAGACATAAGTTGCTTGCTGGAGTTTGGATTTGGTGGGCCCACAGGGACTCGAACCCTGAACCAAAGGATTATGAGTCCTCTGCTCTAACCATTGAGCTATAGGCCCGTGCGCGGCGGCGGATGCCGCCGCGAACATCGAACGCCCAACGTTGAACGCCCAACGTCGAAGTACATACTAAAATCCAAAGCTGATGATCAAGCTTGGGCTGCGATGCAGTCCACTGTTCAGGGTCCTGTGGCCGAAGTTGGATGTTGGACGTTCGATGTTGGATGTTGGATGTTCGAGGAGTTCACCGGGTGGCTTCGGCTGCTGATTTCAAATCGGCCAGGCCTTTTTCAAACTGGCGGCCGCACATTTTATCCATGCTCATGAAGAGGCCCATCAACTTGCAGATAAAATTACTTTTCCCCGACATGCCCCAGGTCACAATCGTCTGGTTGCCGTCCGGCTTGAAGGTGAAATCTGCGGTGTTGGTCGCCGCGAAGGGTTTCTGGAATTCGAGTTTGATTTTGATCAACTCGAATGGACGGCTCTCCGTCAGCGTCATGCGACCGGTGCCCACCTTGCCGTTGCCGGTCCACGAGTAGCTGGCGCCCACCCCCGCCGGCGCGCCGCCGTAGGTTTCCTTCATCGCCGGATCTAATTTCGCCCACGGGTTCCAGGCCTCCCATTTATGGAAATCGTTCACTTGCGTGAACGCGGCGGCCGGCGAAGCCGATATGGAAATACTCCGCTCGACCCGGAAGTAGTCGGATCGCTGCGCTGCAACGACGAGAAGAACCACCAGGATGACGGCGAGGACGATGAGGATTTTGATGAGCATAGGGGGGATTGAGATTAGGAGCGAGTAGTGAGCAGCGGGTAGCGAGTAGACTTCGGCCTCGGGACTTTTTTAATCTCAAATCTCAGATTTGAAATTTCAGATTCAGGAGTGGATGTTGGAATTTAGGAGTTGGTTGGTCGGGACTAAATACCAAATTCAAATTACAAATTACTCGGCGGGGTTCGCCGTCTTCATCGCCCGCCGGCCATTTGCGCGGCGGCTTTTTTTATTTCTTCAGGACTCATGTCACGGATATTCGTGGCCATCGACCACCGATGACCGAACGGATCCTCGAGGCTGCCGTAGCGAGCGCCCCAGAACATGTCCGCGACCGGCATCGTGACCTTCGCGCCGGCAGCGACGGCCTGGGCGAAGGTGGCATCGACATCCGGCACATTGAGGTGGATGGTGACCGGCGAACCGTTGAGCGCCTTCGGTCCCACCGAACCGTGTTCGGGAAATTCGTCGACCAGCATGACGATTGAATCGCCGATGCGCACCGACGCATGCATCAGTTTGCCCTGGGGGCCCGGCAGCCGCATCATCTCCACGGCGCCAAACGCCTTCTTGTAAAACTCCATCGCGTCAGCCGCACCGGCGCAGACCAGATGCGGCGTGACGGTATGCATTCCGGGACGATTTGCCGGCGGGTTGGATTTCGCCGCGCGCTTCTTTTTGGCCGGGGGTTTTTTCTTGGTTGGGCTTTTCTTCTTGGTTGTCGATTTTGATTTCATGGCAGGAGGGAGGAGTTGGTAATAAGCCGTTGGCGAAGGCAGATTGCGTGACCGGTAAAATGGGCCATCGTGCCTCATCCTCAAGCCGGAGTTACAAAAAAACGCCAAATTTGAACGCTGGAGGGATCAGCCTTTGGGCGAGGCTTCCGCGGATGGCAGCGGCTCCATGGTGCCGTTGCGCTCATCGTGGAGAAGCGCGGTGTTCAGGCCGTCGAGCACCAGGACCGCTTGCATCGAGGAAACGAAGGCCCGGTCGCTCCACTCCCAGACGATGGCGCCCTTGGGATCGAACTCCAGTATCTGCACGCCGGAATAGTTGCGGCCGGCTCCGTGACCCTGCCAATTGGCGACGACCACGTCGCCGTTCGGCAAAAGCTGAAAGGTCCCATAAAAATAAGGATGGACCCCGGCGGGAACGTCGGCCGCGGCGCCGAATTTGCGGACGATTTTCCCGGCGGCATCGACCTCGACCATGAACGCGGAGCCATTCTGTTTCGAAGTGCCGTATCCGGAAGACATCAGGGTGTCGCCGTTCGGCAGCCGGACAGCCTTCCAGGCGTGGGTGAAACCATCGACCGGGATTTCGCGGATCCAATTACCTTTCCCGTCGCCTTCGCGAAACAGGGTGTTGCTGCCGCAGAGATAAGTGCCCTGCGCGGTTTCCCGCACCAGTCGGGCGTAGTCGCCGACGTAGGCGATCCGATTCACCAAGCGATCGTTGGCGTCGAAGTCGGCGAAAATGACGTGGCGGCCGGTTGGATCGCCCAGCGGATTGTCGCCTTTGTTTTTTTTCGGCCGGTCGAGATCCACGCCAACAACCAGGGTGTGGCCATTGGGCAGCCGCCGGACAGACGACACGTCGTGGTAGAGCGAGATATCCTTTAACAACTGGCCCGTGCGGAGGTCATACTCGGAATACCCTTGGTCGTGACTGACGAGCAGGCGTCCGTTGCCCACCAGCTGCAGGTCGCGGGGATGCGCCTTGCTGATATGCACCAGCCAATTTTTCGCCGGCTCTTTTTCGTCAACGCGCATCAGGTTGTTCAAGCCCTCGTCGATGGCGATGAAGTCGTGCTGGATCGGCCCGGCGCGCACGACCGCGACAACGAGACAGGCTGAGATGAAAATGAGGCGGCGGAAGACGGAGGGGGGCATATTTTAGGGGATCTTCATCTTTTACCGGGCAAATGCCGGGTCAAACGTCAATCTGGTCTTTGGTAGTTAGTAGTTGGGATTTGGTAGTTGGTTCCAATCCGACGCTTGCCGTGTCCTTCGTAAGCTTCGCGAAGGAGAACGTCCGCACTAAATACCAAATACAAACTACCAATTACCGCGCCGTTTGCCGTCAGGCGACGGCGCGCTTCACAAGGTTCGGCGGAAGAGCAGCGTGGCCGCGCCGAGGGCCAGCACCGTGAAGCCAAACAAAAAGAAAAGGTCGTAGCTGATGGCGCCCAAGCCGGTGTTTTTCAGCAAGAGATCCTTGAAGCCGTGCACGGCATAAGTGAAGGGATCGATGGTCGTGATGACGCGCATCCACGGGGGAAACGCATTGATGGGATACACTGCGCCGCTTGGGAAAAATAAAACGGTGTTCAGCATGCCGAAGATGGCGCGCGGCAGGAGCGGATCGTTGATCCGCGCCATGATCAGGAACATCATGCTGATCAGGGCCAGCGACGTGGCGACCACCAGCAGAAGCAGGCGCGCCAGGCGCATGAGGTTGAACGGATCGGGAACGCCGGCAATCAGCGAACCGACGGTCACGAGCACCACGCCCGCGAGGCTCGCCTTGGCCACGCCCGCGAGGTTGAAGCCGAGGATCAACTCGAACTTGCTGATCGGCGTCACGAGGTAGCCCTCGTGCAGGCCGCGCGCCTTGTCGTCGATGAAGATGATGCCGCCGCCGATCATGGCGGACACGAAGATCGCCAGCGTGATCGTGCCCGGCAGCAGATACTGGATATAGGGCACGTACGGATAAATCTCGACCACCGAGAGCGTCGCCTGGGCCGACAGTCGGGTGGAAGAGGGTTTTTGCCCGTAAGCGCCGAGCAGCTGCTGGAGCGAAGCACTGAGCGCGGAGGACGAAAACTGGTCGGTGTTGTCCTCGATCAGCGCGATCTTCGGGCTGTCCCCGCCGAGGACCTTGCGCGAAAACTGCGGCGGGATGTTGAGCACGGCGTTGATGCGGCCGATGCGCAGATCCTGCACGGCGACGCCCACGTCGGAATAGGCCACCGTGTCGAAGGTCCGCGCATTGGCGGCGACGGCCTGGAACATTTCCTTCAATTGCCCGGCCGGCACGCGGTGATCCTGGTCCACCACGCCGAGGCGGAGGTTCTTGACCTGGCCGCCGAAGGCATAACCGAGCACCACGAGTTGCACGATCGGCATCAGCGTCGACATCAGCATCAACACCGGGCTGCGGCGGAAGCGGCGCAGGTCGCGTTCGATGATGGCCCAGATTCGATTCATTTTTGGAAGGCTATGAAACCACGGATTTCACTGATGGTCACGGATACCAAGGCAAGGAAGGGATTGAGTCACTGTGGGCGGGGTGCCCTCACCCCGCACCGAGATCATCGCGGGGTGAGGGCACCCCGCCCACATTCCAAAACCCCGTCCTGGCAGGTCATTACTTCCCCGCCACCAACATCCGAATTTTTCCTGTGCGCAAATCATGCTCATTTTGAATTCTGAGATAAATTTCTTACCGCGGCCTGAGCGCGAACTGGCTTTGGGAAACATCCGGGGCCTGCAGCGCGTCGCGCAGCTGGTGCCCGGTGTAGTGGGCAAAAACATCGTCCAGCGTTGTGCTCTGCACGGAGAGCGACGCCAGGGTGACGCCGGCCGAGCGCGCCGCGGCCAGCAGCTCGATGGTGGTGAGCGGGCCGTTGTGCGAGGAGATGCGAAAAATATTTTCCACAACCTTGACCTCGGCCACGGCCGGCAGGGCGCGAAGCGTTTCGGCCCATTGCGGCGGGACCGCCGGGAAGCTGACTTCGATGATGTTCTGGCCCGGGATCGAAGCCTTCAGCTTCAGCGGAGAATCGAGGGCCGCCAGCTTGCCGTGGTCGACGATGGCGATGCGGTCGCAGAGCTTGTCCGCCTCATCCATGTAATGCGTGGTCATGAGGATGGTCAGGTCGCGCTCCCGCTTCAGCCGCGAGAGCATTTCCCACACGGCCACGCGCGAGATCGGGTCGAGGCCGGTCGTCGGCTCATCCAGGAAGAAAATCCTCGGCGAGTGCACGAGGCCGCGCGCGATTTCCAGCCGCCGGCGCATGCCGCCGGAAAACAGTTTCAGCGGCTTGTCGGCCCATGGCGTAAGGTCGACGGCGGCGAGCAGTTCATCGATCATCCGCCGGGCCTGCTCGCGGGGAATGCTGTAAAGCTTCGCATAGATGCTCATGTTTTCCCTCGCGCTCAGGTCGAGGTCGGACGTCAGGGCCTGCGGGATGACGCCGATGGATTTGCGGACATCGTTCGCCTCCCGGGCGATGTCGAAGCCGTTGATGAGCGCCTTGCCCGAAGTGGGCGGGACGAGCGTCGTCAGCATGCGCAGGAGGGTGGACTTGCCCGCGCCGTTGGGCCCGAGCAGGCCGAAGACTTCGCCGTGGTTCACGGTAAAGTTCAGGTTGTCCACCGCGCAGAAGTCGCCAAAGCGCTTCGTCAGGTTAGTAACTTCGACGTCGAACATGGCGCGGGTTATCAGTCATTGGTAGTTGGTAGTTGGTAGTTGGTAGTTGGTAGTTGGTAGTTGGGCGTCGGTGGTTTGGACTAACTACTAAATCCTAACTACAAATTACTGGTCGGCGCCGCTTCTACTTTAATGGCAGCAGAACATACGCCGTCATGCCGACGGCGAGGCTGCGGTCGCTATTGTCGCAGCGCAGGCGCACTTCGAAGGTCTTGATGTCGCGCTTGGTGCGGCTGACATCGCGTTGCGTGGCGTAGTCGGCATCCACGCCGCGGAAAAAGACCGTGCCTTCGCGTTCGGCGCCGGAAGGAAACCTCACGGTCATTTTGTCGCCGAGGTGGATGCCCTCGATATAGCTCTCCTCGACATCGGCGCGGACCCAGAGATCGTCGGGATTGATCAACGTGACAATGGCCTGGCCGGCGTTCACCACCTCGCCCTCGAGCGCGGCGCGCACATCCACGATGCCGTCGATGGGCGCGTGGATCTCGGTGTAGCCGAGCTGGACCTGCGCCTTGTCTTTTTGCGCGGCGGCGGCGGCGAGCGCGGCGCGGCGCGTGGCGACCTGGGTGGCATTGGCCTGGGCCAGCTCCACGGCGGCCTGCGCCGACACGACTTGTTCGCGCTGGGCGTCCGCGTGCGCTTTCGCGCTGTCGCAGGCCGTCCGCGCCTGGTCGTACTCTTGCTCGGAATTGGTGCTGTCCTGGCGCAGGTCCGACGCGCGCTTGAAGTTGAGCTGGGCGTTTTCCAGGTCGGCCGTCGCCTGCGCGGCCTGCGCCTCGGCTGAGGCGAGGTTGGCCTCGGCTTGCTTGATCTGGCTGTCGGTCGCGGCCTGCTCGTATTTCAAGTCGGCCGCGGCGCCGAGCTCGCCATTTTCATAGTATGCCATGCCGGCCTGCCATTCCTCGGGCGCAATCAGGCCGAGCAGCTGGCCCGCTTTGACCACGTCGCCTTCCTTGACGGATAATTTTTGCAGGCGGCCCTGGATCTCCGAGCTGACGATCACGTCGTCGGTCGTCACGATGCCGGTGAGCATGAGGCTGCGCGGATGACAACTCGTGACAAAATAGAGGGTCACGGCCGCGAGCACGAGGACGGCGATGATGATGGGGCGGCGTTTCATTGATGAAGTTCTCAGTTCACGGTTCTCAGTTCACGGTTCACGGTTGAGCGTTAGCCAATCGTTCTCATTCTCATAATCGTTATCATTCTCCCAGATTCTTCTGATAATGAGAACGAGTATGAGAACGAACTAATCAAAGGATGATTAAGGGAACGAGTCCATTCGTCATTCGCCATTTTCCCTCAGCCGCCCACCCTCGCCGCATATTTAGGCGCAAGCGTGAGGACCCTGCGCGGCCAATTATTTCCAGACGGCGCCTGGTTCCTGCACCACGGCCCACTGGTCATCGGGATTGAATTCCGTTATCGCACTGGCGAGGTCGGCGCTTTTTTCGCCCAGGTTGCATTGGTAGACCTTGCCTTGCTGGTTGACGATAAAGGTCATGACACCCGAGTCGCCCCAGTTCGCGGGATAGGCGATCAGGGCGAATCCGGCGATCATGTTGCCATTGATGATATAGTTGTAGGGCCCGCCGGGCGCGGCGGCGCCTTGGGCCGTAAGAATCTTGAACAGGTAGCCGTGAAAGGGCTGGTGATGGCCCTTTTGATGGTTCTGGCCGTAGCCTTCCTCGCGGGCTTCGGCCACGAGCGGTCCAAAGGGACTCAAGGGTTCATCCTGCACCGGTTCCCAGTAAAGGCCGTCCCTTTTGCCCGGGGTGCTCATGAGTTTCTGCGCATACTTGAGCACGCCATCGCCCGCGCGATCCTCGCTGGCGTATTCGCGCTGCGCCTCGACATAGGCGCGGCAGACGCCGATGGCGATGATCTCGTCCTCGCCGATGCGCCGGTTGATGAGTTCATCCCTGCCCGCCACCACGTCAAAAAACCATTGGCCGTCTTTCTTCACGAGCGGAATGGGAAAAGGCCAGTTCTCGGCGCCGATATAGAGAATAATCTTGTCGTCGCCCTGGCGCACCAGGTTGCACATCTGCGAGATCTCCGTCGCAAAGGAGGTAAACTCAGCCTTGTCCTGCACCGGGTCGCCGGAAGAAAGCAGCTCATGCGCCTGTGGGCCGAAGATTTCGTGGATGGCGGTTTTGTCCTTTGCCTTGGTCGCCGCCAGCAGGGCCCGGGCCGCCTCCTCCGGCGAGTCAAACAGGCGCGGCCCGCCAGGAGCGGCGGCGGCAGGAGGCGTTTCGTCAGCCTGAAGGGACCGCGGTAAACCGGCCCACAGCACAATCGCACAGATCGCAATAAATCCACAAGCGGTGCGGCCAAACAGGAGCGAAGTTTTCATGGGTTGGACTGGATTGCTCTGGAAAATGTGCGCGGCGAATTGCGCTCACCGTTGCGGCTGTCTGTTGTCATGTGATCCCGAGGATTCAGCCGGCCGCCCGGATGGCCGGCTCATCGACTGGCGGCTCTGTTGCCCGCGGTTGCTGTAATCGCGCGTGGTGCTGCCACGGCCGTAACCGCCGAACACAGCTCCACGTGGAGCAGCCTCCCTGGGCGCAGCGGCTGGCCGGCCTTCATTCGGCGCAGGCCTTGGAGTCGAGTCCCAGCCCCTGACGTCGGGCCGGGAGTATTCGCGCGTGGCTGCAGGAGCAAAATTCTGGCCGGGTCGGTGAGCGATGGCAGGCGCGCCCGCCATGGGCCTCGCGCGGGGAATGTTTGAGCGGGATCGATCAAAATCCTGATGCAGCTCACGCATGCGAGCCGGATCCGGCCGCCATTGCCGGCCGGCATCGCCGGTAAAATGTGGCCGCCGCCAATCCCATCCGGGATGCCAGGCGCCCACCCGGATGCCAAAGCCGACCCAGTCGCATTCGTAACCAAGCCATACCCCCACCGGGCAGCCGGCGCTAAAAGCCAGCGGCGGCCCACCCTCATCATAGACCGCGTCAGGATCGTATTCCGGCACGTAAATCACTTCGGGCTGTGCCGGCACGATGCAGATATTGTCGTCCTCCATGACAACATCCTGCTGCGGGGTGTCGACGAGCGTGCCGGCTGCGCGTGCCCGGGCGCGCAATTGCTGGATGGAGTTCATCACGTCTGCCGGCTGCTGGGCAAAAGCGCTGCCGACGGCCTGGGTCCACTGGAGATTCGCGTCCATCCATTTCACCACGTCCGGGTAATGGGCGAGCGCCTTCACGCTGGCATCCCACGGCTGATTGTCGATCTGCGCCGGATCGCCGTTGGCCTCGAGATAGCGCGCCGCCAGCGTCACGTCGGAAGGCACGGTCGAAGCCGGCAAAATCAGCGCGATGAGCGCATCCGGATAAAGCGCGATCGGCGCAAGCAATTGGTCGAGGTCTTCCGGCGCGTAGTCGGATGAGGCATCCTGCGCCTGGGCGTGGAGCAACGCGACAAAGCAGAGACCAAACAGAATTAAGGGGCGAATTTTCATGAGGAGCTCCGTTGGCAGGCTCTTAGGTCAGACCGCCTTCCTATCCTATAGTTCAACAAAAACAAGCCACGTTCATTGGCCGGCCCTGTAATGTTTCGCCAGCACGATGGGCAAAAAGCAAAAATCCGCCGCGGACGGGTGGTCGCGCGGCGGAGTGAAATCAAAGCACAAAAGTTATCTTCAGTTGGCGGGAGGCGGCGGGTTGTCAGCCGGCGGAGCGTCAGCCGATGGATTATCAGTCGGGGGAGGTGCGTCGGCCGGCGGCGGGGGCGGGTTGTCGTTGGCGTGGCCACCACCGTGCATGGCTTTGAATTTCTCCTTCTGCTCGGGCGTCAGCAAATCGCCGATCTGTTTGCGCGTTGATTGCATGATGGCGCGCATTTTATCGTGCTTATCATCTTCCGACAGCGATGTGTCGTCATGCAGTGCCTTCATCTGATCGGCTTGCGCCTGAAGGATGGGAAGGATTTTTGCCTTTTGGTCGTCGGTCAGGTTAACCTGGTCTGATAGCCTTTTAAGCATCCGTTGCGGACTCGGCATGTGCGGGTGCGGCGGCGTTTCGCCCGTCGGGGGCGGCGGGGTCTGGTCCGGTTGAATCGAGGGGCCCGTTTGATCGGGAACCGATTGGTCGGGACCTGATTGATCATCTGCACGAAGCAGGTTGGCAACGGGCAAGCCCAGCAGCAGGGCGGCCAGGGAAAGCTTAAGGATGGATTTCATGGAAGGATTTGAGGTTGTAAGGAAGAAGACGCCGGTGATCAGGAAAAGTTTCTAGCTTTTTCCCCTGCTGGCGAGCGAGTCCCCAGCCTAGTGATGGATCAGTTTGCCGATTTGTCATTCCGAGCCGTGCGAGGTACCGAGGCCGAAGGCCGACAGTCTGACCTCTCACGATTTGATTCGGTGAGATCCTTCGCTTCGCTCTGGATGACAACGCTGAGGGTTGTAGGCAGGACACCCGTCGCCAAACTGATACACTACCCCCAGCCTGGACATCCGGGACTGGATTAGGCTGGGGCGAAAAGCGGGATGCCCAACGGCTAATTCCCGGCTTCTTGGTTTCCTCATTGAACCACCCCTTTTCATTTTCAGATTTTTTTGGCATTTGAACATGGGTTTTATGATTTGCGCACGTCAACGCGTTCCATTCCTGCTTCCAAACTCTCTCCCTGGCGCTTACATTAGCCTCCATGAGTGGTTCAATGGCATGGATTCAGCCAAGAACTCCGCACTTTCCAAGCGGCCCCGCACCTGCTTTCATTCCGCCAACCCGTGCCCCGCGCGCATGGAACAAACGCCCGCTCCACGTCACCAACGCATTATGAAAAAGCTCTTTCTTTGCCTGCTCGCCGCCGGCCTTGTGGCCGCACCGCTCGCCCGCGCCAGTGATTCGCGCGACGAACTCGCCGCGCACCTTCGCGACTGCGAGGCCATCCTGCGCGATTTCCAGAGCGACCCCGGCACCGCGATTCCGCCCAACGTGTTCGCCGATGCGCACGCCCTCGTCATCGTGCACCAGTTCAAGGCCAGTTTTCTCCTCGGCTTCCAGGGCGGCTACGCCGTCGCATTCGTGAAAAAACATGACGGACACTGGAGTGTGCCCGGTTTCATGCACGCGGGTGAATTGAGCCTCGGCCTGCAGGCCGGCGGCAAGGCCGTCGACCTCATTTATATCCTGACCGACGACGCCACGGCGCACAATCTCCTCCAGACGCGTTTCAACGTCGGCGTCGATGCCAAGGCCGTCGCCGGCCCGCACGCCAAGGAAGCGGAAACCTCCTCCGACATCCTGAAAGTGCCCGTGCTCATCTACAGCAAATCGATGGGCCTCTACGCCGGAGCCACCGTGAAAGGCGGCTACCTCACGCGCGACGACGAAGCCAACCAGCTTTTCTACAACACGCACTACGGCCTGCCGGAAATCCTCTACAGCGACTGGGTCCAACCCGTGCCCGAGGCCGAGCCGCTGATGAATTACGTGCAGCAGCTGGCGCCGTGAGGGCGCGAAGCGCCAAGTTCCAAGTGTCAGGTATCAAGTGACAGGATTGTAGTCAGCGGCTAGTAGTTGGTAATTCGTATTTGGTAGTTGGTACGGACGTCCTCCTTCGCTCTCCAAGCTACGGAGGACACAGCAACCGTTGGACCGAGAGACTGCACTAAATACAATTACAAACTACCAATTACTCTGCGCGCTCCGCGCAGATAGCCCACCAGCTCCGCCAGCGCGCGGTCGGCGACGAACGCCTGCATCGCCACGCGCGCCAGCCCCGGCCCATCGATCCGCCCGCTGCGCACGATGAATTTTCCACCGCGGCCCGACCGGCCCACCTGCACTTGGGCCAGCGCCCACCACGCAAACGGCGCGGTGATCTTCCCTTCGACTTGGCTCAGGGCAGGCCCTTTGGCTGATAGTTTACCCTGGGCCAAGTCGAAGGGTTCGGCGTAACCCGTCGTCGCCAGCGCAAAATCGCTGCCGAACAGGGCGCAGGCACCGCGCGCCATCTGTTCTGCCACCCCGGCCGATATGCTGTTCACGGCCTTGGCCGCGGCCCGTTTCACGCCGAGATGCTTCACCTTTTCATCGAGCGTGTAGGCGGTGATGCCGCCGAGAAAAAATTCCGACGCCCCCGAGATTGCGCCGATGCGCGCCTGCAAGTGCCCGCAGGTGATGCTTTCCGCCACTGCCAGCGTCCGCCGCGGTTCGCGGAGCAGCAGGTTTTTTAATTCTATCATGGTCAAATTTAAACAACTCAACTGCCTTCGATTTTGGCGTGGATTGTGACCTTAAACCCCTGACCAGGCTTTGCACGCTTGGCCTGTTCAATGATTTCTGGAAAGCACTTGGCCAGCTTGTGCACTTGCTCCCAGAACGGGATATGCGTCCAGCCTGCCTTCAAGAAAAATATTGTATGCCCGGCCGCCTGCCATGCGGCGATTTCATGTGGATTTCGACCGATACGGACATCGCCAGAGATGATCACCCAGCCAGGTTCAGCAGCAAGTTCCTTCATCCATTCGATATCCGGCTTATTGGGAAGAAACCGGTCACGAAGATGCACCACTTCGTGTTCTCCTTCGAGGAACGCTTTAAAGCCCCGCGCCATTCGCAGGGCTAAATTATTATCGAAAAAGAATCTCACGCCGCCAGTTTCTGCTCAAATTCAACTGCGTCCTTTACCTCGTGTGGCGCCACTTCAAACCAACGCGCCACTAGTTCCAGCGAACCGCCGTTGGTTTTCACACTTTGCGCGAGCACGCGCGTAGGGACACCAGCCTGTGCTGCAATGGGTTGGCCAAAGTTGCGCGCCGGATCGAGCACCACAGTCCGCGTAATCCCTAGAGGCCACCAACGCACTAGTCCGGCATCGTTGGTAAACTCTAACTCCTTCAAAAATGGTGCAACGATCCGCTCGAACTCTTGTTGATTATTTGTGAGGTCGAGCAATACATCGTCGCCAGCTTCGCGGGCTTCGTGGAGGAGAACCTTACGACCGTCAGTAGCAAAACGATTTGTACAGAAGGGGTGTTCGATCTCGAGTTTTTGTTGTGCCGCGGCATGAGCATCACGCATTGTCTTCCAGCTCACGCCTTTCTTAATAAAGGCAGCAACAAAACGGATTTCGATCAGATCGCGAAAGCCAACCGCAAGTTTACCTTCGAGAGGATCGAGTTGGCCGGTCCAAACGGGATTGGAGTGATGACGCTCCTTTTTGGTTTTGAAATGATAGCCTTTCAACCAACGACGAATACGTGCTGAGCTAACGCCCGTCAGCCTCGCGGCTTCTGGGATTGTGTAAATACCAGCATTCAAAAGACGGGATGGCGTCACAGCTTTTGTTTTACTATAATAAAGTTATTGTGGCAATCCGTCAGATTGGGTTTCTTTCACGTCTTTATCTCCAGCCCCACCGGGCAGTGGTCGCTGCCCATGATTTCGGGCGAAATCCAGGCGCGCTTCAACGCGGGGCGCAACTGCTCACTCGCCACGAAATAATCGACGCGCCACCCGATGTTCCGCGCGCGGCAGTCGCCCATCTGGCTCCACCAGGAGTAGTGGCCGGGGCCTTTTTCAAATTCGCGAAACGTGTCCACAAAGCCACGGGCCAGCAGTCGGGAAAAATTCTCGCGCTCCTCGTCGGTAAAGCCGGCGTTGCGGCGGTTCGACCTCGGGTTGGCGAGGTCGATCTCCGTGTGCGCGACGTTGAGGTCGCCGCAGAAAATCACCGGCTTCCTGCGTTCGAGTTTCCTCAAAAACTTCAAAAACACCGGATCCCACTCCTGCGTGCGATAGGCCAGCCGGGTGAGCCCGCGCTGCGAATTGGGCTGATAGACGTTCACCAGGAAGAACCCGTCGAACTCCACCGTGAGCACGCGTCCCTCGCGGTCGTGATCGGCCGTGCCCAGGCCGAGCGTCACGCCCAGCGGCTTCACGCGGGTGAAAACCGCGGTGCCGCTGTAGCCTTTTTTGTCCGCGCTGTTCCAGAACACGTCGTAGCCGCGCGGCCAGACCACGTGTTGCACGTCGCCGGGATGCGCCTTGGTTTCCTGCAGGCAGATGACGTCGGCGCCGACCTTCTCAAAATAATCCGCCGCGCCTTTTTTCAGCGCAGCCCGCACGCCATTGACGTTCCACGAGATGAGTTTCATGCGGGGCACAACCTCGCGCGCCCCGTGGCGCGAAGCGACGTTTTTTCTTCGCATCCCACCACCCAGTTGCTAATACCCGCTTGCATATGCCCCCTAATTAAATGGGCTGGATTCAATCAAACGCTGATCCAGCACCCACCCCCATGAATCGAGCCGTTCGAAGCCTCTTGTTTTTTAGCCTGGCCGTTTGCGGCACCTGCGTGGCCAACGCGCGCGTATGGACCATCGACGGCAAGACCAAAGTGGAAGGTGAGTTTAGCGGGATCATGGGCGATATCGTGTTTTTAAGCCAGGCGAACGGCGATCAGCTGAAGTTCCATCTGGCCTCGCTCTCAGCCCAAGACCAAGCCTTCATTAAAAGCGGCGAGCAAGCCACCACTTCGGTCGTTACCTCCTCGGCCCCGCCTGAGTCCAGTGGCAATACTGGATACGCGTATGCCGACTTTTCCGAACCTCAGCCCATCGACATGGCGCCTGGTGGTTCCAAACCCATCGCCTTCCGGCGCATTGTCATCAATATTGAGCCGGGGACCACCATTGGTACTTTTTACGAGGAACCGATGGGCAGGGTGGCGGCAACGCTAGCTGCCCCGCCAACAATTTCCGGTACGGGACAATACGCCACCATCGTCTGCGATGAACTGAAAAAAGCCAATTACAACCAACTCGGCGCAGAAAACCTCATCTTCGGCGGCGACCAGTCGGTCAAAGCACGCTATGAACTTGGTGCACAAGTCTCCGACTTGGGTCTTGATGTCTATCTCACCTATCCCACCGATTCCACTGGCCGTCCCTATGGCTACCCTTCCAGTAAAGAAACGAAAGGCCACATGACCATCGACTGGCAGGTTTACGATACGCTCACCCACAAGGTCACCTACACCCATACAACCGACACCGGCTACAAGGATTACAAGGCCGATGCGGTCGCGATCTTTGCCATGTTTAGAAAAAACTTTCGGCAATTGCTGGCTGACCCCGACTTCGCCGCTTTCATGAAGCCTGAGTCGGCCGAAGAAGCCCGCGCGGACACCGGGTCTTCATTCAGCTCGGCGCTTGAGCTTACGGCTTTTCACCCCGAAACCGTCCGGGCCCTGCCGGCAGATTTTCCCGCCATCCTTGACGGCGTCGTCACAATAAAATCCGGCGCTGCCACGGGCGCCGGCTTCATTATAACCGAGGACGGCTACGTACTGACCGCCGCCCACGTGGTCTCCGGCCTTAAGACCGTATCCGTGCAATTGCACAATGGCCTTGTCCTCGATGCCGATGTCGTGCGCGTCGACGAGGGCGCCGATGTCGCACTCATCAAACTGCCCGGCACCTCGCACAAGCCGCTTGAATTGGCCTCCGATGATCCCAACGTGGGCATCGATGTCTATGTCATCGGCGACCCCACCGGCGAAGAGCTCAGTTCATCGGTCGCCAAGGGCATCGTCAGCGGCCAACGCAAAATTGAGGGGAACAAGTTCATCCAAACCGATGCCAGCGTGAATCCGGGCAACAGCGGCGGCCCGTTGATCGGCAAGGACGGTCGCGTGTTCGGCATCGTCAGCATGAAATACGTCGGGGTTGAGTTACAAGGCCTCGGCTTTGCCGTGCCGGTCAGCGAGGCGATCGCCAAGCTGAATTTGAAACTCGATTCTGCGACGGCCAAATAGCCGTTGCCGCCCGGCACAACCTCGCGCGCCCCGTGGCGCGAAGCGACGTTTTTTCTTCGCCACGGCTGGCTAGTTGCTAGTATTCGACGCATATGCCTCCAACCACCCGCGGTCTTTCCAAATGGGCCCTGTTCCCGGTTTTTGCCTGCCTGCTTCTCGCCAGCTGCGACACGATCGAGCCCACGACGACGCCAGCGACGCCCGTCGAAACCAACCCAACGGCATCCGCTCCCGCAGCCGAACCTGCGCCGGCCGTGCCATCAGAGCCCCAGCCCATCGACATGGCCCCTGATGGTTCCAAGCCTCTGGCCTTTCAACGGGTGGTCATCGATCTCGAGCCCGGCAGCACCATCGGCAAACTTTACTTCGGGCCGCTGAAGATTGAGCGGGAAGAGCTGAAGGCTCCGGCACCCAGCGTCGGCTCGGAACAGTATGCGCTGATCGGGCGCGATGAATTACACAAGGCCCACTACAACCTGCTCGGTGGAGAAAACCTCCTCTTTGGCGACGACGAAGCCGCCAAGGCACGCTATCAACTTGGCGCCCAAATTTCAGCCCTGCGTCTCAACATCTACGCCACCGCCAACTTCTGGACCGGCAAGCTCTCGGAGACCTACGATGGCGCCATGACCGCCGACTGGCAGGTCTATGACACGCTCGCGCACAAAGTTATTTATACGAAAACAACCGACATCACCATCGAGGATGATACCAGTGATACGAACGCGGTTTTCCTCATGTTTAGAAAAAGTCTCCGGCATTTGCTGGCCGACTCCAGCTTCGTTGCTTTTATGAAGCCGGGAAACGACGATGCCCAACAAACCGCCGAAGGCTCTGCTTTTAACTCGCCGCTCGAACTCACTTCCTTTCATCCCGGCAAGGCCCGGGCCTTGCCGGCGGATTTTTCTGTGCTCCTTGACGGCGTCGTCACGATACAACCGGGTTCCGGTTTTGGCACCGGCTTCCTCATCACCGAGGATGGCTACGCACTTACCGCCGCCCATGTGGTTTCCGGCCTCAAGACCGTCCCCGTGCGTTTGCACAACGGCCTCGTCCTCGACGCCGATGTCGTGCGGGTCGACGAGGGCGCCGATGTCGCCCTCATCAAACTGCCCGGCACCTCCCACAAGCCGCTTGAACTAGCCCTTGATGCGCCAGCCGTGGGAATCGACGTCTATGCCGTCGGCGACCCCGCGAGCGAGGAACTCAGTTCATCCGTCAGCAAGGGTGTCGTCAGCGGCGCACGCGAACTTGCCGGGCACAAGTTTATCCAGACTGATGCAAGCGTCAATCCGGGCAACAGCGGAGGCCCGCTGATCGGCAAGGACGGTCGCGTGCTCGGCATCGTCAGCATGAAATACGCTGGCCCGGGTTTCGAAGGCCTGGCCTTTGCCGTGCCGGTCAGCGAGGCGATCGCCAAGCTGAATTTGAAACTCGATTCCTCCACGACCACTGCGACCAGGTAGCCGTTACGTCTCAGCGCCAGCAACCGAGCAGCGCGCCTTGCAGCGCGAACAGCACAATCTCGTGGCCAAGGTTGATGCGCAACAACCGGGCCGAACGGTTTTCCCAAACCGCGCTGTTGAGGATCCGGCTGCCGACCACGATCCCGCCGACAAAAGCGCCCAATTCCGCGCCCTTGACCGCGCCCATTGTGTGATGGGCATCGATCAGCACGGCCAGCCCGAAGGTCGAGAGCAGGGTGAAAATGAAAGCCACGGTCGTCGCCTGACCCATCCGCCCCTTGAGGTTGGCCAGGGCCTGCGAGGAATTTTGCATTTCAATCACCCAGGCCCGGTTGAACATCACGGGTGAATACCACAGCCAGCCGAAGATAAACCCCACGGCGGCGACAACGAACACATGGAAACAGCTTACTGATTGGATGACCTGGAGCATGGGAGGAACAGTTTGGTGATTGAATCTGCACGGCGCGACATGCGCTGACGGACACAGGCTAACGGCCCGGCGGGTAGAAATGAAGCTGTTTTTTACGCGACAGCTGGCACAGCTTGCTGTTGCCAAACGAAGGTGGCTTGGGTCTGTTTAACAACCTGTCGCTTGGTCATTCGTCATTCGTCATTCGTCATTTCCCATGTCCGCCTTTGCTCCACTTCCGCTCGGCCAGCGCATTCCCGGCAGCGTGCACTCCGTTTCGTGCAGCCTGCCGACCATGCGCGCCGTGGTCGGTTACGAGGAAAAGCATCCCGACATCACCCGCCACCTGACCTCGGGCTACCCGCGCTTCCTCGTGCACCCGTTTGCGCGCCAGTTCGCGGAAAAACACCGGCAGGCCGGCCACACGCTCTGGCTCACCTCGTCGGCGCGCATGGCCGGCGAGCTCGCCCAATATCTCGGCGCCAGCTCACAAATTTTCGCCGACCCTTCGACGAGCTCAGGGCAAGTGGGCCTGAACGGCGTCTCGCATCCCGAAAATGCCGAACTCGCCACACGCGCGAAGACCTTTCTCCAGAACGTCGGTGGTTTTCTCTCCTCCCGCGAAGCCGAGGATCGCCTCGTGCAGCTCGGTGCGCTGCCGGCCGCCGTGCCCGAAAATCTTTTCCCCGGCGACGCGGCCGCCGAGGTGAAACGCCACCTGCGCCCCGCTTTTCCCGGCGCGGGCGACGCCGACTTTTTCCTGGCCAGCAACGGCATGAATGCCATCTATGCCGCCTTCCGCGCCCTGGCGGAACTGCAAGCCGGGTATGGCCGCACCGTTTGGATCCAGCTCGGCTGGCTCTATCTCGACACCATTGCCATCCTGAAAAAATTCACCGCGCCCGGTGACTATATTTACGCGCGCGATGTGTTCGACCGCGCGACCCTCGAACGCGTCTTCACCGAACACGGCCCGCGCATCGCCGGCCTCATCACCGAGGTTCCGACCAACCCGCTCATCCAGACGCCCGACCTGTCCTGGCTCGTCGCGCTCGCCCGCCGCCACGGCGCCGCGCTCATCCTCGATCCAACCGTCGCCTCGGCGTTCAACGTCAACCTGCTCCCCTGCGCCGATGTCGTCACGACCAGCCTGACCAAATACGCCGCGAGCGAGGGCGACGTCATCGCCGGCGTGGCCGTGGTCAATCCCGCCTCGCCGCACGCCGCCCGGCTGCGCACAAAACTGAACACGCTGCTCGAACCGGTTTACCCGCGCGACCTCGCGCGCCTCGCCGCGCAAATCGGAAAAACCAAGGCCCTGCTCGCGCGGGTGCACGACAACGTCCCGCGCGTGGTCGCCTTCCTGGAAAACCATCCCGCCGTGCGCGACGTGTTCTGGGCGCGGCGGGCGGAATCGCGCGCTAACTTCGATCGCGTGGCCCGCGCGCCCGGCGCCGTCGGCGCAATGATTTCGTTCACCCTGCGCGGGCCGCTCGAAAAATTCTATGACCGCCTGCGCCTGCCCAAGGGGCCGAGCTTCGGCATGACGACGACCCTCATCTGTCCGTTCATGTTCCTCGCGCACTACGACCTCGTCACCAGCGAGGCCGGCCGCGCCGAGCTCGCTGCGAGCGGGCTCGACCCCAATTTGCTGCGCCTCTCCGTCGGCACCGAGCCGGCGGAAGACATCATCGCCGCGCTGGCCGAGGCGCTCGGATAAAGACGACCACGGATGACACGGATTTCTCCCATTGTCATTCCGAGCCGCGCGAGGAATCTCTGCTGTTCTTGTTGATTTCAATTTCGGAGATGTCAGACTGTCGGCCTTCGGCCTCGGTACCTCGCACGGCTCGGAATGACAAAAATATATCCGCCGGTCCTCCGTAGCTCCTCACATCGAGCGAAGGCGGATGAAATCCGCGGTTAAATTCTCGCCAGCCATTTTTTATTTCGTGCCGGTGAGCATGTCCTGCATCAGCGCGAGGGCGGTGGCTTCGGTGATGTCGCGCACGTCGTAGCGTTGCGCGATGCGGCCGGCCTGCGGATCCTTGCCGAGAATGTCGCTCGATGAAGCCTGGCCGATGATGGCGGAATCCTTCAGGCGAATGGCGGTCGCCTGGATATCGGGCACGTTCACCACGGCTTCGCCGGAAATCGTGGTCACCGTGACCTCGCGGCTGGAAACGAGGACTTCAACGGCGATATCGGCAACGTTGGCGAGCGCTTCGCGATCCTTGCGGGCCTGGTCGCCGCCGACCGCGGCAAAGGTGTCAAAAGGCTTGTCGGCAAGAAGCGAGGCGGCGACTTGCGGGTCGGCGAGGCGGGCGCCGGCCGCGCGGAAGGGGCGGCCGAAAAGGCGCTCGACATCGCGCACGGTCTGGCGATCGGAGAGCGTGGGTGCGGATGTATCGGTGGCTTCGTAGGTATTGTGTGCGACGATCTTGTCGTCCTGGGTGGGCGCGCCGTTGGCTGTCCCCGCTTCGCTGGCCTCGGTGCGCTCAGTGCGCCGGGTGAGCTTGAGGCCGGATTGAGCGTCAATGAGCTCGCGATTGATGTAGAAAACAAAGCGCGGGCCCTCGTCGTTTTGGACAAAGGCGGCGCGGAATTTATCAATGAGGGCCTTGGCGGCCTCGGACGTGACGAGCGGCGCCGGGCCACCATAAAGTTGCTGGTTGTCGGCCGGGCGGGTGGCGGGTGGCGGCGGCATGGGCTGCACCACGGGCACGGGCGGCTCGGGCGGTTGATCATCCGCCAGGACGATGGCCGCCGGCAGCAGGCTGAGCGCGGAGAGAAAAAAGACGGGGATTTTCATGGCAATATTTCTCCAAGGTTTAGCGCGCCTGGCGGACGCGGATGGTGAAGTTCTTGGCCAGGGTGTTCATGGAGGTGAAGTCCTTGGCCTCGGTGGAATTTTCCGCGAGAATAAGCGTCTCCCACGGCGTCTCGTCGCCGGTGGAAAAGCCGTGCTCGTCCTTGAATACACACTGGACCTGCACCTGGATGCGGCGGTCCTCGCGATTTTTTATGAGGGCGACGATGTCGAGGCGTCCGTCGGGCAGCGTGCGCGGCTCAATACCGGTGCAGGTGACGGAAGTCTGCGTGGCCTCGTCGAGCAGGACAAACTGATTGGTGTTCTCGATCGTGTATTTCGTCGTGTCCTGCGGTGCGTACGGACCGGGGGTGGAACAACCGGCAAAGAGCGAAAGGACAGCGGTGGCGGCAAGGGTAGAGAATACGGTTTTCATAAGTCAGGTTAAAGGGTGTGACTGCAAATTAGTGCGGGAGTTCACTCAAAAAGACGACGGTATTGGCCGAAGGATCAGCCGGAACGGTAATGGTGACCTCGCGGGTGAGGTCGGGATCGGGCTCACCGTCCCGCGTGAGATACTCGATCTGGCCGGAGTGGTCGCCGGGGGCGAGCCGGAGGGCGGCGAAGCTGAGGAATTGCGGGAGATTGTCCCACGCGCGGATGTCCGCCTGGGGCTTGGTGGCGGCCGAGGCGATTTTGTTGATGAGTCCGAACGCGGCCAGGCCGATTGCGGCCTCGTTGCCCTGGCGGGAATCTTGATTGGCCGCGATGGCGGCCCCGACCAGGGCGACGTTGCCGACGGTGTCGGTGGTTCCCTTGAACACGGCCTTGTTGCCGAGGATATGGTCCATGACGCGGCCGCCGCGCGTGGTGGCCTGATAGTTGAGGCTGTCGTAGGGCGGCAGCCAGACTTTGTGCCCATCGACCGTCAGGCGCGCGGAGCGGATGGACGCCTCCTCGGTGTAGAAGCGGAGTTGTTCACCGTATTCGCCGCCGGCGTATTTGGTCGGGCCGGGCTGGCCGTATTCGGCGAAGACGAGCACATTGGCGTCTTTGTTGTAAGGCGGCAGGTGCCGCTTGGTGAGCGCCTGGGCGCGGGCCAGGCTATCGGAGGAATCCTCGCCGAGTTTCTCCGAGGCAAATCCCTCGAGATAGTCGAGCAATACGAACGTGCCTTGATACTGATGATTCTCGACATCGCTGCCGAGGACCTGGCCGGTGCGGTAGCAGGCGCGGGCATTGTCGGGCTCGCCATCGCGCCAGTAAATGATGGCGCGATAATAATAATCCATGATGCGTTCGTAGGGCTCGCCGATAAAGGCCTTGGTGTCCTCGGCGTGGAAAAGACTGCGGGCCTTGGCGGCGTCGGCCGTGTTGTTGATGATGCCGCCGCCGTGCACGATGGCATCGTCGAGCTTGGCCTTGGCTTCATCGAATTTGCCCAGGCGCAACGCGGTGGCGGCGATGCGGTCGTCCCACAGCACGCGATCCTTGGGCGGCGCGGCGGCGAGTTCGGCATTGCCATCGACAATGGGGTCGCCGGTGTAGGCGATGGCCGGACGTGGCGCCGGCCCGTCCATGCAGCCGGTCAACAATTCGAACGCGGCGAGCATGAGCAACGCGACCCCGCCGCGATGCAAAACGTGCAGCAGCGTGAGTCGGCCCGTGGGTTCATGTTTCCTTGGAGCCATAGAGGCTGTTTAAAAATTCTGCTGAGCCGACGTTGCGATCAGAAAGCGCTGTCCGCAAGGCGGCTCGGAAGGGGGTATCCTCGGAGAGGCTATCCCCTTCCGAGCTAACGCCGCGGAAGCGCCTTCTGGCGCAACCCATCGGGCACCATCGATTTGGGTCGGGAGCAGCGTTAGAGCTGCCGAGCAAGGCCTTCCAGGCATTGCACCGGCAGCTCCGCCTCGCTCGCGGCCCAAATCGTATGTCGCGTCGGCCAGCATAATTTTTAAACAGCCTCCCAGCCGCGGGAGCGCGGAAGCGCGCGGCGCCATCAGCGGTAAGCCGCGTCTTCGAGGCCTTGTTTTTTGATTTCAGCCGAGTCTTCCCAGACGATCTCGCTCGTGCGGGCATCGATGAGCTGGAAACTGTAGAGTATGTAATCGCTCGTGCCCGCCGAAGTCTGCGTGGTCAGGCCCTCGAGCTTGCCGGTGAGAAAAAAGTCCGCTCCCTTGAAGGCGACCGGGGTCGGATCGTAGCTTGACGTGACCTGGCCTGATTCCTTCAGCTCGCGCTCGTGTTCAAGCGCCTTCATGCGGTCGCGCGCCAGGAAGACGACCCGGCCGGTCGCCTTCGAGTTGAGCATGATGCGAATGCGATCGGTGAAGAGATCCTTGTCGATCGGGAAGCGCGTGGCGTTCTCAACCGGATCGATGACGATGCGCGGCGGCGTGGTCGCGCTGGCGATGGCCGGCGTGCCGAGGATGCTGCGCGCCATCTTGTCGGTGACGGTCACGAGATCCTGCGACTCGACGCCGGTGCCGGCGACGAAGCCCTGCTCGTCGGGATTCATCTGGGTGACGGGCACACCCGAGGGATTCTGCACTCCCTCATTGGCGCAGCCGGCAAAAAATGCCGCGGTCGCGGCGACACTGGAGAGAATAATGAAACGGTGGGTGATGTTCATGGTGTGGGAAATTTTTTGCGAGAGGTGGGTGGCAACCCCGGGCGAGCGATTGATGGCCCGGATCAATTGCGGCCAAAAAGGTTGTTGGCGCTGCTCATGGGCGAGGCCGGTGCGGTCGGGGCCGCGGGAGTAGTTTGCGACTCCGGCGCCGCCGGGGCGGGAGTTTGTTCAGCGGGCGTGGAAATATATACCGGCCGCTCAGCCGCCATCTCGCGCTCGCGAGCCGCCTGGTCCGCGATGGAGCCGAGGATCAGGCCCGAGGCCGCGCCAATCAGGATGCCGCGACCGGTCTGATAGTGGTTGTTGTAACCGATGATGCCGCCGGCGAGCCCGCCCAGCAGGGCGCCGGATGCAGCATAGTTGGGCTGGGCATAACCGTAATCATAATCCGAATCCGCGTAGTCCGAATAATAATACGACGGCGCCGACCGATACACGTAGTACCCCGGCGCAGGCACCTCCGTCCGCTGATAAGAATCGTAATTCGCCTGGTCGGCGATGGAGCCGAGAATCAGGCCGGACGCCGCGCCGATGGCAATGCCCCGGCCGGTCTGGTTGTGGTCGTTATGGCCAATGATTCCGCCCGCGAGGCCGCCGAGCAACAACCCGTTGGTTGCATTCGGACCAAAAACTTGCGCACGACCGGGCACCGCAGCCAACAGGGCAAGGGCGAGACAGATGGGCATTTTCATGGTTGAAGGGAGTTCCACGCAAGGTGTGTGACCGCGCTTTATTTGCAAGGTTTCACCCAGATTGACGCCGGAGGACAAACAACGGTTGCGGCTTGGCTCGCCCCGCCACCTGCGCCATTCTGCGCCCATGCCCCGCTTCGTCCTGGCGCTCGACCAAGGTACCACGTCCTCGCGGGCCATCGTTTTCGACCGTGGCGGCCGGCCCCGCGCCAGCGCCCAGCAGGAATTTGCGCAGCATTTCCCCCGCCCCGGCTGGGTCGAACACGACCCGCGCGATTTGTGGCAGACCACGCGCCGCACCGCCGAACTCGCCTTGCGCCGCGCGGGCCTCACCCGCCATGACGTGGCCGCCATCGGTCTCACCAACCAGCGCGAGACCACCCTGCTCTGGGACCGCGCCACCGGCCGGCCGCTCGCACCCGCCATCGTCTGGCAGGATCGCCGCACCGCGCCGCTGTGCACCGCGTTGAAACAAAAAAAGCTCGAGCCCCTATTCCGCGCCCACACCGGGCTTTTGCTCGATCCGTATTTCAGCGGCACCAAGCTCGCCTGGCTCCTCGACCACGTCCGCGGCGCACGCCGCCGGGCCGAGCGGGGCGAACTCGCCTTCGGCACCGTGGATACCTGGCTCCTCTGGCAGCTCACCGGCGGCCGCGTGCACGCCACCGACGTCTCGAACGCCTCGCGCACCCTGCTGCTCAACCTCCACACCGGCGAGTGGGACGACAAATTGCTGGAAATCCTGCGTATTCCGCGCGCCGTGCTGCCGGAAGTGCGCGCCAGCAGCGAAATCTACGACGAAGTGGAAACCATCCCCGCGCTGCGCGGCGTGCCCATCGCCGGAGTCGCGGGCGACCAGCAGGCGGCGCTTTTCGGCGAGGCGTGTTTCCGCCCCGGCCTCGCCAAGAACACTTACGGCACCGGCTGCTTCCTCCTCCTGCACACCGGGGAAAAACCCATCGCCTCGCGCCACCACCTGCTCACCACCATCGCCTGGCGTCTCGGCGCGCACGGCCCGCTCGAGTACGCGCTCGAAGGCAGCGTCTTCATCGGCGGCGCCGTCGTGCAATGGCTGCGCGACGGCCTCGGCCTCATTAAAAAATCCGTCGACATCGAAAAGCTCGCCGCGCGCGTGCCGGACAACGGTGGCATCTATCTCGTGCCCGCCTTCGCCGGCCTCGGCGCTCCGCACTGGGACGCCTCCGCGCGCGGTGCCGTCGTCGGCCTCACCCGCGGCACGACCGCCGCGCACCTCGCCCGCGCCGCGCTGGAAAGCATCGCCTACCAAAGCGCCGACCTCCTCGCAGCGATGGAAGCCGATGCCGGGTTCCGGCTGCGCGAACTCCGCGTGGACGGCGGCGCCACCGCCAACGACGCGCTCATGCAATTCCAGAGCGATCTCCTGCGCGTGCCCGTCGTTCGTCCGCGCACGAGGGAGACCACCGCGCTGGGCGCGGCCTACCTCGCCGGCCTGGCGGTGGGTTTTTGGAAAAACCGCGGCGAACTCACCGGCCTCTGGCAGCGCGACCACGTTTTCCGCCCGAGCACATCCGCCGCCGCCATGAAAAAGCTCCAGGCCGACTGGCGCCGCGCCGTCGAACACGCAAAAGGCTGGGCCCTCACGTGAAATGGCGTAAAGGCCCGGTTATCCCCATCGGTGAACAACCCGTCAAATCCGCTGCCACGCGCTACTTGTGATTGAATTTGCAAAAAACAGGCCCTAGCGTGGTCTTTTGAAACGCGCCATGAAATCTGCCCTTCCACTCGCGGTCGCCCTCTTTTTCGCTGCCGTGATCCACGCCCAGACCGACGCTCCCGTCATCACGCGTGCGCCCGTCACCGCCGAAGAAACGCCCGCCGCTTCGCCCACCGACACAGCTGCCCTCGACGACCTGCGCGCTCAAAACAAAAAACTGAGCTCCGAGCTGGCCATCGCCTGGAAGGAAAACGACCAGCTCAAAAATACCGTCCTCGGCCAAGTCGCCACTGCCAATCAAAAAGCCGAGGCCGCCGAGGCCCGGACCGAATCCGCCACCAACGCCCTCGTTCAAAGCCAGGCCGACCTCGACGCCAAAACCAAGGAAGTCGCCGACCTGAACGAGCAACTCGCCGCCGCGCAAAAAGCCGCGGTCGATCCCTCCGCCCTGGCCGCGGTCCAAAATGACCTGGCCACCGAAAAGCAGAAGGTCGCCGACATCCAGGCCGAGCGCGACGACCTCGCGCAAAAACTTTCCCAAGCCCAGGCCGCCGCCACGGTCGCGCCCGCACCGACACCGCCCGCCGCACCTGAAACTTCAACCGAGTCTGCTGATCTCCAAAAGCAAGCCGCCGATGCCGAGGATAAGCTGAATATGTCCCTGCGCGCCTACACGCTGCTCCAAAACGAAAACGACGACCTGAGGGACAACCTGGGCAAGGCCACGGACGAAAAAAATTCCCTCGGCGCACAACTCGACGATACCAAGCACCTCGCCGACGACCGCCAGGCCACGATCAATCAACAGGTCCAGCTGGTCGCCAGCCTGCAGGCCGCAGCCGAAACCGATGCCAAAACCATCGACGCGCTCCACGACCAGTTGCGCCAGATGCAAAACCTCGTGTCCCAGCTGGCCGCCGAAAACGCGGATTTGAAAACCCGCCTGGTGCTCGACGCACCGTCGCCCTCGGCTCCCACGCCATCAAGCTACACGCCGGCACCGGCACCAGCGTTGGCCCCGCCGCCGGCCGCCACGTCCACGCCGGCCGCACCTTCGGCGGATGAAGCCGGCCCGCGCACCTACAAGGTCGCCAGCGGTGACACCCTCGCCAAGATTTCCAAGCAGTTTTACGGCACCTCCTCGCGCTGGCAGCAAATCCTCGAGGCCAACCACGACAAGCTCCACAGCGACAAAAGCCTGCAGGTCGGCATGGAACTGACGATTCCCTGATGCCGTCTTGACGCAGGGCGGATAATCCGCCCTGCGTCAAGACGGCATCACCGCCAGGATTCCCGCGAGCGCCATGATCGACAGCACCGTGCTGAAAACGATGCTGCCCGATGCCAGCGCCGGCGAACCCTCCAGCTCAACGACCTTGGTGTAGCTGATGATCGCCGTCGGCGTCGCGAGCAGCACCATCACCAGTTTCAGTTCCAGCGCGCCCAGCCCCAGCCAGCGGCCAAGCCACCAGCCCAGCACCGGCGCCGCCACCGTCTTCAGCAACGCCGCCGACAATGGCGAACGCCACGCGCCGTGAAACGGCGTGCTCACCATCGCGCCGCCGATGCCCAGCAGGGCCAGTGGCAAAGCCAGTTGGGCCAGGGCGTCGAACGTCGCATGCAAAACCGCCGGCCACGGCCAGCCCGTCGCCGCATAAGCGAGACCCGCCACCGTCGCCAGCAACGGCGGCGTGGTGACGATCTGCTGCACCAGGTATTTCCCGCTCAATCGCTTCACGTCAAGCTGGCTCGCGAGCAGGACCACGATGCCAGCCACGTTATACATCACGAGCATGGGCGCGACCACCATCACCGCGATCGTCCGCACCGGCACCCCCCTGATTCGAAGCGAGTCCGGCAGCGAATAAACGATCGGCAGCCCCACGAATGCCAGGTTCCCGCGAAACGCCCCCTGCACGAAAGTTCCCGTCGAGCTCGCCGGCAGGCGCAACAACCACGAGCACAGGTAACCCAGCGCGATCACGGCCGCAGTGGCGGCCAGCATGGTGACCACCATCAGCTTGGCCGGCCCTCCGACCGCCAGCGAAGCCGACGCCAGCTCGTTGAATAAAAGCGCCGGCAGCCCGAACCAATACACCACGCGATTGCCCTCGCGCAGGAACTCCGGCGATACAAACCCGCTGCGCAACAGCCATGCGCCAAAGGCGATCAGCAAAAAAGTGGGGGCAAGAACGCTCAGGATCAGCACGCCCGCAGTCTCAACCGCCCCGCCCGCGCGGTCTAGGAATTATTTCAACCTTAAGCCATCAGAATTAACCGCGGATTACATGGATGAACACCGATAGATGGCCCTATCGGTGTTCTTTTTGTCATTCTGAGCGGCAGCGAAGAATCTCACATGATCGTGAGATTCCTCGCATGGCTCGGAATGACAACCGGGGCTGCGAGTCTTGCTGCTTCAATCTGCCCAAACCCTCTTTGCTAATATCCGCGTTCATCTGCCTGCCCTTCGTAGCCCTGAGCCGTTTCGACAAGCTCAAGGCCCCGAGCAAGTCGAGGGGCTTATCGAACGGGCGAAGGAGGGCGTTCATCCGCGGTTTAAAAAACTAATTTACCTTTATCCGTGGTTAAAATCGCACTTGCCCACCGGGCGCACGCCGCGCCACTTTGCCGGAATGCCAAATTTCCCTGACAAATTTTCCGCCGTCACGGTTGTGACCAAGGCCAACGTTTATTTTGAAGGCAAGGTCGTCAGCCACTCGGTGTTGTTTCCCGACAGCACGAAAAAGACCCTCGGCCTCATCTATCCCGGCTCGTATCATTTCGGCACCGGCGCACCCGAGCGGATGGAGATCGTCGCCGGCACCTGCCGCGTCACCCTCGACGGCCAGGCTGCCATGAGCGATTACGCCGCCGGCCAGAGTTTCGACGTGCCGGGCAAAAGCGGCTTCACCATCGAAGTCGCCAGCGGCATCTGCGAATACATCTGCTCGTTTCTGGCGGGTTGATTGAGTCACATCGTTCTCGTTCTCTTAATCTTTCTCGTTCTCGATCCTGGGCACTAGGGATGATAAGGAGAACGATAACGAGTACGAGAATGAGAACGATTGTGTCGGGCCTTCTTCGCTAAAACCGCGGCGTGCCCGGCGGTCGCGCCCTACCTGGTTTCGTCAGTCCTAATGACCGCGATTTGAAATTGCTCTACCTTTTCTCGCAACCCGCCGGGCGGTTGCCTTTCGCGCGGTTTGATGTCTGCTCAATCCAATGCCCACCCCTCCGCTCCGCAGTTTTTTCTACCTGCTTCTGCTTGGCGTCATCCTGCTGACGATCGCGATCGGCGTGCGCTCGGGTATATTCGCGCGCAAAAATCCCGGCGAGCCCATCACCGCCGCCATGCGCGCAGCCCTGTCCTCGGAACAAAAACCGGAGCTAAGCCAGGAGGACGAGCTTTTCATCGAGGAGCACTATCCCACCGCGCGCATCCACTCTTCCGGCGTGCGCTACATCCTGCTCGCCCAGGGCACGGGTGACGCCCGGCCTCTCGTCGGCCAGGATGCCGCCATCAGGTACTCTGTCTCGCTGCTCGATGGCACGCCCATCGACAGCAGCGACGCCCACGGCGGCGAGCCGTTCACCTTTCGCGTCGGCTTCGGCCAGGTCATCAAGGGGCTGGATGTCGTTGTGCCCGACATGCGCAAAGGCGAGAAGCGCCGTCTCATTATTCCCTGGTGGCTGGCCTACGGCGAAAACGGCAGCCCACCAAAAATCCCGGCCAGCTCCACGCTCGTTTTCGACGTCGAGCTGGTGGATTTTCACTGAGGCAAATAATTGCGGCTGTCATTCTGAGCGAAGCGAAGAATCCATTTGGATATCGCAAGCAACGCCTCACTGGATTCTTCGCTTCGCTCAGAATGACAAGGGTAAGGTACGTCCCGCGCTGCTTCAAAGCCGCACCAGTTTCCAGCCGGTCAGTTTTCCGTGGGCGACTTCGAGCCAGGCAAAGCTCGGCGGCACGCCTTGGTTGGGCCGCGAGATGCAGCCGGGATTGAGCCAGCGCAATCCGCCCGCCACTTCATCGCGGGGCACATGCGTGTGGCCGTGGAGCACGACGTGAAATCCCTTGGGTGCGTGGGACGGCGGGACGTGGGTCAGATAAAATTTCACCTTTTCCCGCTCCAGCTCGAGCGCGACCGGCCAGGAAAAATGCGAATCGTTGTTGCCGAGCACCACGCGCAGCGGCGGCCCGAGTTCTTCAAACTCCACCAGCGTGGCCGGCTCGCAGACATCGCCGAGGTGCCAGATTTCGTCCGCCCCACGCAGTTGCTGCGGCAATCCCGGGGGATAGCGGTTGTGCGTGTCGGCGATGACGGCGATGCGCATGAATTTGCTGTTTACGGGCCGCTAGCCGGCAGCGGATAGACGGCGGGGCTGGCGTGACCGGCGGCATCCACCGCTTCGACGCCGAAAATGACGTTGTCTTTCGACACACCGCGCAGGGTGTGGCTCGTGGCGGTTTTCGGCACGTTGAGCGCATGTTCCCAAAAGGGCGCGGTCGTATCGCGCCACACGATGCGGTAACCCCCGAGATCGGGCTCGGGGTTGGGCTGCCAGCGCAGCGTGGTGTCGTTCTCGAGTTTGGCCGTCTCGATCTGCACGCCGTGCGGCGCCGCGGGGGCCCGGGCGAGAACAGCCAGCGCGGCGGCATTGACGCGCGCGACATCCGCAATGTAGGCGAAATTCAACAGGTCGGTCGTGTCACCGTAGGCCACGTTGTTTTCCACGCGCACATCCTGGCGCTGGTGGCGGAAATCCTCAACCGGCTCGGTGAAGCGCACGGCCGGGTAGCCTTGGTCAAGGAACGACTGCTGGTCGCCCTCGCGCAGATAGCGGTCGGTGCGGTAAATGAGTTTCACGTTCATCGCCGGCACATAAAGCGTGGAGGCTTCCTTGATCGCGCGGGCGAGCTCGCGCGACGGCGTGTCGTTTTCGCCCCCCGTTGAAAAAAGCGCGCTCAACTCGTCGCCCGGCGTCTTCCCGGGCGGCACGCCCTGGGCAAAGAGCCGCACGGTCGAACTGTCGTCCCCGCCGTCTTCCGCGCGGGTGCTGCCGATGATGTCGTTGTTGATCAGGCCGGCAATGTTGAGTTTTTTTTGCCTGGCTTGGGCCGCCCAGTGCGCAGAACCGTAGCGGCCCTGCTCCTCGCCCGCCACCGCCATGAAGACGATCGTCCCGTTGAATTCGTAGTTCGACATCACACGGGCCAGCTCGAGCACGGCGGCGACACCCGAGGCATCGTCGTCCGCCCCGGGCGCGGGGCTTTCAAAATTGAGGAGATTTCCACTGCACGAGTCATAATGGCTGCCCACGATGTAGATGCGGTCGCGCGACCCGGGCTGGGTGCCGGGCAGCGTGGCCACGATGTTGACGATTTCGACCGGCTGCGGGATGCCCGGCGCGCGCGGCTGCTGGAATGCATCCTGTTCGACCTGCAGCCGGCCATTCGATGCGTCGGAAATGCGCTCGAACTCCGCGCTGATCCACGCGCGGGCCGCGCCGATGTCGTTGCCGTTCGGCGACGGATCAGAAAGCGTGTGCCGGGTGGTGAAGCTGGTCAGGATGTGGATGGACCGCTCGATGCGCTCGGCGGAAATTTCCGACACCATTTTTGCGATATCCGGGTCGCCCGGCACCGGCGCGGGCGGCGTCTCCTGGGCCAGGAGCTGTACGGAAATTAAAAAGGGTGCCGCTAAGGCCGCAAAAGTGCCGAGCAAGGCGGCAAAAAACAGCAGGCTGGGTTTCATCCCGCCAATGTGAGGCATTGCCGGGGCTCTGGCAACGCGCTTGACCCGGGTGCATCACAGTTTTTACCAACAATGCACCCGTCCCCCGACTGGTCGGGGGAGCGACTTTGTCGCGGTTAACCCCGACTCCGTCGGCCCCGCAGGGTGGAACGATCATACGAGGATGTTTGATCGTTCCAGGTTGACACTCCCGCCCACCTCCGGCACTTCGGTCATCTCTTAATCACTGAAAAGCCATGCAACCGACCTTCCGCCCACATCGTAAAAAGCGCGCGCGCAAAATCGGGTACCGCGCCCGCAAATCCACCAGAGGCGGCCGCAAGGTACTCGCTGCCCGCCGCAAAAAAGGCCGCAAGCGCCTGACGGTCGTCTAAGGGAAAGGCTGATGAGCTGAACAACTGAAGGACTGAAAGTATCAGTCATACGCGAAATCTTGATCGATCTAGCCTTCAGCCCTTTAGTTTTTCAGCCATTCAGCCCTTTCCTTCCGATGCGTTTCCGCGCCGAGCAGCGCCTGCGCCGCCAAAACGACTTTCGCGCCGTGCGCGAGCGCGGCCGTCGCTGCGACTGCGGCGCCTTCACCTTGTGGTGGCGCCAGCGCGAACCCGTCGCCGGGGAACCCACCCCGCCGGTGGCCCGCCTTGGCGTGGTCGCCTCGATCGCCTCGGTCGGCCCGGCCGTGCAGCGCAACCGCGCCAAGCGCCGGCTGCGCGAGGTTTTTCGCCGGCACCAGGACCTCGTGCCAGCCAATTGCGACCTGCTGCTGGTCGCCCGCGCCGCGCTCAATCGGCTTGCATATGTCGAATTGGAGCAAAAGTTCATGGATGCCTGTCGCAAGATTTTCCCACCCGCCCATGTTTGAGCCCCTCTCTTCTACACTTGTCATTCTGAGCGAAGCGAAGAATCCATTTGGATTCGGTTCGCCACATCGCCTTGGATGGCTGATCTCGCGGACTCGGTACTTCGCTTCGCTCAGAATGACAAAGAAAAAGATGGTGGAAACAGTCTCGCGCCTGCCCGTGCACGCGGGGCTGGTGCTCATCGCCGTTTACCAGCGCACCCTTTCGCCCGTGCTGCCGGTGCTGTTCGGGCCGGGCTGCGGCTGCCGCTTCACGCCGACGTGTTCGCACTACGCGGCAGAGGCGCTGCGCTCGCATGGATTTTTTGCCGGATGCTTCCTCGCCGCCCGCCGCCTCGTGAAATGCACCCCGCTGCACCCGGGCGGATTCGATCCGGTTCCTTCCGTGTGTAGGTCGGGGTTTACCCCCGACATCCGCTTTCGCCAAGGCTTCGACAAAACCCGTGTCGGACATAAAGCCCGACCTACATGCCAGGCGCTGAAATGCGAGACTCCGTAATTTTCCGCCACTTTTCATGGACAAAAAAAATCTTACCATCGGCATCCTGTTTTTCATCGCGGCCTTCGCGATCATGCGCATGGCCCCGCACGCGCCGCCGCCGCCCTCGCCGAGCATCGGAAATATCGCGAACCCGATCGCGTCCAACCAGGCCGGGGCCGCCGCCAATGCGCCGGCGACCTCACCCGACGATGCCACCTTCGCCGCGGTGCAAAAGGACACCGCCGGCGAAACCATCACGCACCTTTCCAACGACTTCATCGATGTTGCCTTCACCGACTACGGTGGCGCGATCAAGGATGTCGCGCTGAGAAAATATCCCAAGGGCGTGGGCGACCCCGACCCTTATGTCTTCAACGCCCTGCACGCGAATCCGATGCTGGCGCTCGTCGATTTTCCCGGGCTCGACGCCGGTACGCACTACACCCTGGTTTCGCACACCGACCGGGAGATCGTTTTCCGCGCCGTCCTTGAGAACCGCATCGAGGTCACCCGCCGCTATGTGCTCGAGCCGAACGACACCAAGACCGGCGACCCTTACCAGCTCCGACACGAGACCACCTTCCGCAACCTGACCGCCGAGACGACCCCGTTGCCGCGCCTCACGCTAAGCCTCGGCACCGCCGCTCCCGTCAATTTCCGCGACCTGGGCTTCTACCTCGACACCGGTTATTCCGACGGAAACAGCGTCAGTTTCATCGCGCGGGCCAAACTCCAAGGCGGCAGCTTCTTTGGCTTCAACCGACGCGACCCGGTGCCATTCATCGAAACAACGGCGCCCATCGCGTGGGCTTCGGTACAAAATCAGTTTTTCACCAGCATCCTCACTCCCGATGCGCCCGGCACCGGCCTCGTCACGCGCCGCATCGAACTCCCGCCGTTCCCGGATTCAACCATTCCCAACATCGGCATCGCCGGCAGCGCCCGCTTTGACCTGAACCCGCTCACGCCGAATGGCGTGACGACGCTCGGGCTGGATTTCTACGTCGGCCCGAAGGAATACAAGCGCCTCGCGAATGCCGACGTGTTCAAGCACGACCAGGACAAGGTCATGCAGTTCGGCTTCTGGAAGTTTTTCAGCGAACTCCTGCTGAGAATCCTAACCTGGGTGTACAGCTGGGTGCACAACTGGGGCTTTGCCATCATCATCACCACCTTGGGCATCAAAACCATTTTCCTGCCCTTCTCGTTTGCCATGGCGCGCTCGGCCCGGCGCATGCAGAAAATCCAGCCCTTGCTCGCGGCCCTGCGCGAAAAATTCAAAGGCAATCCCCAGAAACTCAACGAAGCCCAGCTCGCGCTCTTCAAGGAACACAAGGTCAACCCGCTGGGCGGCTGCCTGCCCATGTTCATCCAGTTGCCGTTTTTCTTCGGCTTTTTCGGCATGCTGCGCAGTGCGTCGGAGCTGCGCCTCGCGCCGTTTCTTTGGGTGCACGATCTCTCCGCGCCCGACACCATCGCCCACTTCGGTAGCTTCTCCCTCAACATCCTGCCGCTCTTGATGGGCGCCACCATGATGAGCCAGATGTTCCTCGTGCCGCAGCCCGCCACCATGGACAAAACCCAGGCGACCATGATGCGCTTCATGCCGCTCATGTATGTGGTGTTTTGCTATAATTATTCCTGCGCGCTCTCACTTTACTCGACCATCAACAGCTTATTTACTATCGGTCAGCAAATTCTCATCAACCGGATGCGGGACGACGGCGACCCCACCCACGCGCCCGGCGCCGGCGGCAAGCCGCTAAAAAACGTCACCCCTGCCAGGAAAAAGTGAGCAAGGTTTAAGTTGTAAGAGCGTAAGCTTTCAAATCTATCGGCTTGCTTCGGCTTAAAACTTATCCCGCCTACACCGTACAACCACCCCTCCCATGGCCGGCCATAATAAATGGGCTAAAGTCAAACGCGCCAAAGCCGTCACCGATTCGCGCAAGGGCAAGGTTTTCTCCCGGCTCTCGCGCGAGATCACCATCGTCGCGAAATCCGGCGGCGGCGACCCGGGGATGAACCCGCGCCTGCGCACCCTTTTGATGAAGGCGCGCGAGGTCAACATGCCCGCCGACAACGTCGACCGGGCCATCAAAAAGGGCACCGGCGCCCTACCCGGCGTCGTTTACGAGGAATTCATCTACGAAGGCTACGGACCCGGCGGCGTCGCCATGATCGTGCAGGTCACGACCGACAACAAGAACCGCGCCGCTTCCGGCATCCGTTCCATCTTCACCAAGTTTGGCGGCAACATGGGCGGCGCGGGCGCCGTGGCCTTCCAGTTCCAACACCTTGGGCAGTTTCTCATCGCCCGCGAAAAGGCCAACGAGGACGCCCTGATGGAGCTCGCCCTCGAGGCCGGCGCCGACGACATGCTCTCCACCGAACAGGGCTACGAAATCCGCTGCCCGGTCAAAGCCTTCGACGCCGTCAGCCACGCCCTCGAGAAAAAAGGCATCAAGCCCGACAGCGCCGAAATCGCGTATATTCCCTCTTCCCACACGCCCGTCACCGACCTCGGCACCGCCCGGACGCTCGCAAAACTCCACGAGGCGCTCGAGGAGGACGACGACGTGCAGAACGTTTTCTCCAACGAGGAAATGGACGACGCGCTCAGCGAGGCCGCGCACGCGGGTTGAAATTCTTGCTCGTTTTATTGTCATTCCGCGCCATGTGAGGAATCTCACAAATTACCTTCGTGAGATCCTTCGCTACGCTCTGGATGACAATCCGGGGAGCTGCGCCGGGAACCAAAAGCGAGAGACCCATCAGTAGCTGCGTGACGAATGACAAACATAGGACGAAGCGACTAAAGTCTTTTCTTCCTGTCCGCTTGCATTTTCCTTGCCAGTGTCATTCCGAGCCGTGCGAGGAATGACAAATAGGCAAGCTGATACATCACTCACGATTCCTACTGGAACCAACCAGCACTCAAGTCATTCCATTGCGGATTCTGCTGGACGATCAATCCAACCTTTTTTGCCCGGCTCCAGCCTTTGATTTGCTTCTCCCGGCCGATCGCGTCCCGGATGTCGTGAAACGACTCGAAATGAATCAGTCGGTTCACATTGTAACGGCTAGTAAAACCGGGCAACGCCTTGTTCCGATGTTGCCAAACACGTCGGAGGAGGCCGTTGGTCACGCCGATATAAAGGACCGTGCGAATGGCGTTGGTAAGAATATAAACGGTGTAGCGACCAGTTGACATTGACTCGCATTCTAGCAGGCAATTTCAAGCAAGCCCCAAAAGGGCATGCTTTTTGTGAGATTCCTCGCACGGCTCGGAATGACAAAAATAAGGCAGGGCCCAATGTCCCCGATATCGCCTCCGCATGTCCTCTTGCTTCCCCGGCGTCCCCTGTGTTGCACTTCCGTAAATGGACGACGCGCTCAGCGAGGCCGCGCAGGCGTCGTAGGTCAGGCCATTCGGCGTTCAAAGTTCAGGATTCAAGGGTTCAGGCTGCCTTCGATGTTGGACGTTCAATGTTGAATGTTGAACGTTCAAGGACCTCGTCTGCCATGCCTCGGCATCCCCTCTTGCTTCCCCGGCGTCCTCTGTGTTGCACTTTACCCGATGAACGAAGCAGAAATCCCTGCCCTCTCCTCCGCTGCCCCCGCCCCGCCCGGCGAGGTCGGCCTCGTTGAGCCGCACGATTTCGTCTGCTCCGCGCCATTCACCTTCGAGAGCGGCCAGGTTCTCCCCGGCTTCACCCTGCGCTACGAAACCTACGGCCGGCTGAACGCCGCGCGCGACAACGCCATCCTCATCTGCCACGCGCTCAGCGGCGACCATCACTGCGCCGGCATTTATTCGCCCGACGACCGCAAGCCCGGCTGGTGGAACAACCTCATCGGTCCCGGCAAGGCCGTGGACACGAATAAGTTTTTCGTCCTCTGCATCAACTGCCTCGGCGGCTGCCAGGGCTCCACCGGGCCGTCCTCGATCGACCCGCGCACCGGCCGGCCCTTCGGCATCACTTTCCCCTTTGTCACCATCCGCGACATGGTGCGCGCGCAAAAACTCCTGTGCGACCACCTCGGCCTCGCCTCGCTCTACGCCATCACCGGCGGCTCGATGGGCGGCATGCAGGTGCTGCAGTGGCCCCTCGAGTTTCCCGGCTTCGTGAAAAAAATCCTGCCGATGGCCACCACCGCGCGCGAGAGCGCCCAGGCCATCGCCTTCAACGAAGTCGGCCGCCAGGCTATCATGCAGGATCCCGCCTGGAACCACGGCGACTATCCGCGCGACGGCGGCCCGCGCGTCGGCCTCGCCATCGCCCGCATGATGGCGCACATCACCTACCTCAGCGACGCGTCGATGGACCGGAAGTTCGGCCGGCGGAAAAAAGAAACCGCCGCGGCCGGCGCCTATAACTTCGACGTGCAATTCGAGGTGGAAAGCTATCTCCGCCACCAGGGCGAGAGCTTCATCAACCGCTTCGACGCCAATTCCTATCTCTACATCACGCGCGCGCTCGATCATTTCGACCTCGCCGCCGCCCACGGCTCGCTCGAGCAGGCCTTCGCGCCCATGCAGGCCGAGACACTCTGCGTCGGCTTCACCAGCGACTGGCTTTTCCCGCCCGAGCAAAACCGCGAGGTTGTCCTCGCGCTCCTGCGCGCCGGCAAGCGCGCCAGCTACGCCGAGCTCACCACCGACCTCGGCCACGACTCGTTCCTGCTCGAGTCGCCGCAACTTTACGGCCTCGTGCGCGGATTTTTGGAGAAAGAGTGACCATGCCCAAGCCCGCCATCAAACGCACCGTGGACATGCAGATCATCGCCGACTGGGTCGAGCCCCGCAGCCGCGTGCTCGACCTCGGCTGCGGCCGCGGCGTGCTGCTCGACTTCCTTACCCAGAGCAAAGACGCGTTCGCCGTCGGCGTGGACCTCGATTTTGAAAGAATCGCCGCCTGCGTGCAGCTCGGCGCCCTCGCCTACCAGGGCGACATGCTGGAATTCATGCGCTCGTTCCCGGAAAAGCATTTCGACCGCGTCATCTGCTCGCGCACGCTCGAGGAACTGCCCGATCCCGCCGCCGTCATCGCTGAGGCGCTCCGCGTCGGTCGCGCGCTCACGGTCGGCTTCGTCAACCACGGCTTTTGGAAAAACCGCCTGACCACGCTCCTGCGCGGCCGCAAGCCCCGCAATGCCGTTTACACCACGGAGTGGTTCGAGAGCCGCCCGTCGAATCCGGCCAGCATCACCGACTTCGAGCATTTCTGCGCCATTAAGAATATCCGCATCACCCGCCGCGTGCACCTGCGCGGAGACTGGAAAAGCTCCTGTCATTTCCGGCCCAACTTCCTCGCCGGCTACGCGCTCTACGACCTGACGCAGTAGGGACCCGGCTCGTTCTCTTTCTCGTACTCGTACTCGTTATCGATTTTTGGGATTGGTGAGAAAGAGAATGATTAGGAGAACGAGAACGATTTAGTATCACCCTACCCCAGCAACTTCTCCGCGCGGATCGCGCAGCAGCAGTCCTCGCCGTCCGCCGAATGGAACCAGTGCGGCGCGAGCGCGGCGAATTCGCGCTGCATCGCCGCCCGCAGGCCACCGACCTCAAGCAGCACGACCCCTCCCGGTGCCAGGCGGTCGCGCGCCTGGCGCAATAATTTGCGGATGATCGCCAGCCCGTCGGCTCCGCCGTCGAGGGCGAGGCGCGGCTCCTGCTTGAATTCGGGCGCAAGGCCGCGCAGCTCGCGCGTCGGCACGTAGGGCGGATTGCTCAAAATCACATCGTAGACTGCGAGCGATCCTGCGTCTCGCAGCCCTGAGCCTGTCGAACGGGGCACAGAAGGAACGTCGTCGAAGACGTCGCTTTGAAAGAGTTTCACGCGTCGCGCGAGGTGATGCGCCCGGACGTTGATTTTTGCCACGGCCAGCGCATCGGTGGAAAGGTCAATGGCATCCACGCGGGCGTTGGGAAAATGATGCGCGAGCAGAACGGCGAGGCAGCCCGAGCCGGTGCAGACATCCGCCGCGCGGAGAACCTTCTTTGCGTCGGGCACGAACGGGCCGAGCTGCGCCGGCAAAATTTCCAGGAAATACGAGCGCGGGATGATGACGCGCTCGTCCACGTAAAACCGGTGTTCGCCGAGAAAGGCCTCGTGCGTCAGGTAGGCCGCCGGCACCCGGTCGCGTATGCGGCGGCGCAGGATCTTTCTCACCGCGGTGGCCTGCGCCGGCGTGAGCCGGCGGCCCAGCACGTCCGCATCGCTGTCGAGCGGCAGGCCCAGCGCATGCAGCAGGAGATAGAGCGCCTCGTCGTGCGCGCTGGCTGCCACCTGGCCGAGCGCAATGCCTTCGCGCTCGTAGAGCTGCTCGGCAAATGCGAACCAGTCGCCCAGGGTCGCGAGGCGCGTGGTGTGGTGAAACAAATCAGAATGTGTCTTCAAGGTATCAAATGCCGTGGCACTGAACAGGTGAAGCGCGGCCTATCGGCACCCTCCTTGTCATTCCGAGCCGTGCGAGGTACCGAGGCCGAAGGCCGACAGTCTGACATCTCCCCTGAATAATCCCGTGAGATTCTTCGCTGCCGCTCAGAATGACAAAAATGACGCCTCATGTGAGTGCTAAGATCGAAAATGCTCTGATGTTCGATGACCGGCGCAAACGCGCCGGTCAGACCCTGGCTTTCTCATCCGTCAGCACGTGCTCGTGATTGAAAATGTGCTCGGAGCAATAACATTGCTCGCCGGCGCATTTCGAACAGTAGCGAAAATCGAGTTGCGGATGCGTAAGCTCGGTCTTGCCGCAGATGCGGCAGCGATGGCGCGCCTCGGGCTCGGCGCTGCTGCGGCCAAAACTCTGCGCAGCGCCGGTCATCCGGCGACGGTGCAGGCGCGCGCTGAGAAAAATGTCGCGGCCGAAGAAGAGCAGGAAATTTCCCACGGTCGCGAGCACCTGGCAGCGCGTGCTCCATTCCCCGCGAAAGAACGTGACCGCATAGCCGACCCAGGCCAGCAGCGCGAGCCACTTGACCTTCACCGGCAGGATAAAAAAGAGCACCAGCTCGAAATCCGGGTTGAGATAGGCAAAGGCGAGGAAGACCGAGCCGGCGATAAACAGGTTGGTCGCCGGCATTTCCGGGGTCAGGAAGGCCGCCCCCACGGTCAGCGCCCAGCCAATGAAAATAAAGAGGTTGTAGCGAAACGCGCCCCAGTAGTCCTCAAGCGCGCTGCCCATGAGATAAAAAATCCACCATGAAAACGCGATGAAGATCCAAGACACCGGCGGCGGCACGAACAGGAACGTCAGCACACCCCACCACTCACCGTGCAGCACATTCGCGGGGATCAGCAAAAACGGGCTGAGTGGAATTTTGTCGAACCATTGGAAAGTGAACAGGATGACCTGCCCGGCCACGAGGTAGAGCGACAGGTTGGCCATGGCAAAGCGGCCAAAGATGCGTTCGAGTTTGTTGAGCAATGAAGTCATGGGCAGTAACCGGTTACTTTGCCGGCTTCGGCGGCAACTGGGCAACCAGCTTTTGCTTCTCCTCCGCCAGCTTCGGATCCGTGATCGCATCGAGCAACGCGCGGGCGTCGTCCGGTTTGTTCTGTTTCAACAGGATGTTGGCCTCCTGCAAATGAATCAGCTGCAGCTCGGGTCCGGGTTTCGCCTGCGGCTCAATCGCCCGCCAGGCCTTGAGGGCGTTTTCCCAGTCGGGCGTCTCGAGATCGTAAAAGGCCTTGGCATACCGGTAGGTGTATTCGATGCGGCCGGGGGCCAGCTCAGCCGCGCGACGGAACGCCTCGATCATCGAATGATCGAGCGCGGCGCGCGTCCAGTGGTCGTCTTTCAGGAAATCGTCCCGCGCGGAGGCGAGCAGCAGGCCGAGATTGTAGTGATAGAGCGGCTCGCGCGGCGCCAGCTCGATGGCCGCCATGAAATACGGCAGCGCCTCGAGCGGCCGGCCATCCTCGGCGAGATAATTGCCGAGCAGGTTTTTTACCACGGGGATGTCTTTGTCGAGGTCGTTGGCCTGGAGCAGCTGGATGACGGCTTCCTTGCGCATGTCGATTTTCCACAGCATCTCGCCGTAGTCGGCGTGGGCCTCGGCGAAATCGGGGTGATCGTGCAAAAGCACATCGTAGGCCTCGGCCAGTTGCTGGAGCTGCGACTTGAAGTTATCCTGGTCGAAATCCGGCGAGCCCTGGTTTTTTTCCGCATCGGCGAAAATCGCCTGTTGGCGCGCGACGAGGTCCCTGAGCGTGTCCACGGGCATGGGGCTGGAATCCTCGGCGCGCAACCCGGCCGCGAGCGCGACCAAGGCAATGACTGAACGAAGGGTTTTCACCATGGTAAGATGAGGTCCGACCCAGTCCGGGCGCAAACGTTCATAAAAAAATTGTCGGGGAGCAATCCATCGCTTGTAACATAATACGTTACAAACAGGCCGGCGGTTGAATGTGTCGTTTGTAACGTATTATGTTACAAACTTCCCGTTGGCGGCCCGGCAAGGCGTCCGAATAATCTGCCGGCCCGACAAACCGCATTGTCAGCGCGTCTTTCTCCTGCGAGACATGTCCACGTACCCGTGACCCTTCTCGACCGCTACATTTTTCGGAGCGTGCTGCTCACCTGCGCCGGCGCGGTAGGGTTGCTCTCGTTTTTATTCGTCCTGGTCAGCGCCCTGAAGGACCTGCTGGGCTATATTCTCGCGGGGCAAATCGCCCTGGCCACCGTGGCCAAGCTTTTGCTGCTCCTGCTCCCTGCGACCATGCCCTTTGTCCTCGCCCCGGGCGTGCTCACCGGCGTGCTGCTGACGCTCGGCCGTCTCTCGGCCGACAGCGAAATTACCGCGATGCGCACGGCCGGCCTGAGCCTGCCGCGCATCGCCCGGCCGGTTTTTATTTTTGCCGTGCTCGGGGTCGCCGCCGGCCTTTACGTCAACTTCGTCGCCATGCCCTATGGCCGCGTGACATATGAGGAAGGGCTTCGCGATGCCGTGCGCACCAAAGCCCTCAGCTTCATCGTGCCCAAGACATTCGTGAAAAGCTTTCCCAACGCCGTGGTCTACGCCGGCGACCGACAAGGCGACCTGCTGCATGACGTCTGGGTGTGGACGCTGGACGACGACCAGCGCGTGAGCCTTTTCATCCACGCGCAGTCGGGGCGCATCAGCTACGATGAGGAGAAAAACACCATCGAAGCCCGGCTGGAACAGGCCCAGCCCGAGTGGCGCAATGGCGCGGAGGCCGGGGACTTCTCAAAAGTTGTCGAAGGTCACGCCGAAATTTTCCCGCTCACCTTCTCCCTCGACAAGGTATTCAGCGGCGACCACAGCTTTCATCGGAAATTGATGTGGATGACCTTCGACGAGCTTCAGGACGAGCGCACGCGGCTCGCCGACCAGCACGTCGCTCCCGCCGAGGCCAGGGATCATGCGCGCGACATCATGAAAGTGCAGCTCACGGTCAGTGAAAAAGCCAACTTCGCGCTCGCCGTGCTCTCGTTTGCGCTCATCGGCGTGCCGCTGGGCATCAAGGTCTCGCGCCGGGAAACCAGCGCCAACCTTGGCGTGGCCGTACTCATTGCCGGCGGCTGGTATTTTTTCACCATCATGATCGGCTGGCTCGACCAGCATCCCGAATACCACCCCGACCTGCTGCTCTGGCTGCCCAACCTGATTTGCCTCGGGCTCGGCCTGTGGCTGTTTCAGCGCCTGGATCGGCGCTGAAACGCGGGTTCAAAGTTCCCGGTTCAAGGTTGCAGGCTGACAAACCTTAAACTTTGAACCGGGAACTTTGAACCTTGAACCACGCAAGCGGCGAGCGGCCCTAGGCCGCCGTCGTTTGCGTCGCCACCACCCCGCTGCGTCCGTCGATTTCGGCCAGCACCTGGTCGCGGACCGGGATGGCTTCGCGGTTGGCCAGCAGTTCGCGCGCAAGGTCGTCGAGGCGGATGAACTCCACCCCCGCATCCTTGCAGGCGGCGAGCAGCGCGCGGAAAAGCGGACGCCGGCCCATGCCCTCAATCTCGGCATGCAGCGTGAAGACATTCGGCCGGTCGGGGCTGAGCAGCGAGAGGTAGTGCGCCACGATCTTGTCGTCGGGATACTCGGGCCGGCCAAGCAATTCGTCGAACGTCGGCAGCGTGCTGGGGATTTCGAGCGTCTGGAAAACCTTCCCGGCGATGCGCGGGAAAAACGGCGCGCCGCCGCGCGTGTCGCTGGCGTAGAGTAGGTTTGCCTCGTCGTAAACTTCGCGGCTGCGCGCGTTGCTCTGCCAGCCCGCCGCGCCCGCGGTCTGCGCCTCCTGCGCGAAGATACGCAAAAACTCCGCCCGCGCCGCGATGAATTCATGGCTCACTTCGGCCAGCGTCATCTTCTGCACGTAGTCCTGCCAGCGATAGTGGTTGTAGCAATGGATGCCGACCTCGAAGCCCGCTGTGCGCACCGTGCGCATCACGCCGGCGTTGCGGCGGCCGATGTGCGGCGCCGGCAGCAGCGTGCCGTTGAGCAGCGTGCGAATGCCGTAAAGCTTGACCACGCTCGTGCGGCTGACCTTTTTGAAAAATCCGGGGCGAAACACGCGCGTGATCGCCCGGCCCGTCTGGTCGGGCCCGAGCGAAAACAGAAAGCACGCCGGCGCGTCGAACGACTGGCAATCCTCGACGAGATTCGGCACGCCCTCGCGCGTGCCGCGGTCGGTATCAACATCAACTTTGAGCGCGAGGCGAAGGGACATGGTAAATTAACGAGCTAGAGTTTTCTTAATCTTCGCAGGATTTTGCGCGAGATGCATCACCGCCACAACCGAGATAATCTCCGGTGTTACGACATAAAAAATACCGTAGGGAAATCTATGAATCAATATGCGCCGGTATTCCTGATGGAAAAGTGGCCCGGACAATGGATGCCGCGTAATATGAACAAGCGCCAGATCGACGCATTGCAAAAAATCGGCCCCCAGATCCGTCGTCCGTTCCTCATGCCAAACAAAAGCGTCGAGTAAATCGCGCTCGGCAACAGACCGGACGATAAGCCTCCGCGTCATGAACGCCGGAGAATGCGCTTCTTAACTTCCGGCCAAGGCGAACCTTCGTCTGGGTTGCGTTGGAAATCCGCGAGCCGTTGATCCAGTTCCCGTTTCTGCGCTTCCGTGAGCCGGATCGCGTCGGGCTTAGCCATGGCAATCTCATCCCAAAGCGTTCCCACCAAGGATAGTTTTTCCGAGGGGGAAAGTTTTTTCAGCCCAAGAATGGCCGCCGTGGTCATGGAGAAAAGATAACAGACGCCTGATCCAGCGCAAGCGGGAGTTAGCCGCTCACTCCAGCTGGTAATCCTTGTGCGCGAGGTGGTAGTCGAGCGTGAGCTTGATCGCGGTCTTGAGGTCCACCTTCGGTTTCCAGCCGAGCTGCTTCCTGATGTTCGCGACCGAGGGCACGCGTTTCTGGATGTCCTGGTAATATTTGCCGAAATACGTTCCCGACGACACAGCCACGACCTTCGCCTGCGCGGCGTGCTCGCGATAATCGGGATACTTCTTGAACGCCGCAATGATCAGCTTCGCCAGCTGGGCCACGCTCACGTCGTTGGCCGGGTTGCCGATGTTGAAAATCTGGCGCGAGGCGCGGCCGCCCTTGTTCTCGATGATGCGCAGGAGCGCATCCACGCCATCGTCGATGAAGGTGAACGAGCGGCTTTGTTTTCCGCCATCCACCAGTTGGATCGGCTTTTTGAAAATGACGTTCGAGATGAACTGCGTGAAGAGGCGTGAACTGCCTTCCTTGGGCTCGAAGACATTGTCGAGCTTCGGGCCGATCCAGTTGAACGGACGGAAGAGCGTGTAATCCACGTTGTCGCGCACGCCATAGGCATAGATCACACGGTCGAGGAGCTGCTTGGAACACGCATAAATCCAGCGCTGCTTGTCGATGGGGCCGTAAACCATCGTGCTCGCCGCCTCGTCAAGTTCCTGGTCGGGGCACATGCCGTAAACCTCGGAGGTGGACGGGAAGATGATGCGCTTCTTGTAGCGCGCACACTGGCGGATGACCGCGAGGTTGGCCTCGAAATCGAGCTCGAACACGCGCAGCGGGTCCTTGACGTATTGCGCGGGGTTGGCGATGGCAACGAGCGGCAGCACCGCGTCGCACTTCTTCACATGGTATTCGATCCACTCGCGCGAGATGGTGACGTCGCCCTCGACGAACTTGAACCGCGGGTTGCCGAGGCAATTGCCCAGTTTGTGGTCGCCCACGTCCATGCCGTAGACCTCCCAGTCTTTCTGCTTGAGGATGGCATGCGTGAGCGAGCTGCCGATGAAACCGTTGGCGCCGAGGATGAGGACTTTGAGTGGCATGATGGAAGGGAAAGGCTGAAAGACTGAAGGGCTGAAAGGCTGAAGTCGAGTTTCAGTCCTTCAGCCTTTCGACGCCTCACCCAGAATCTGTCCTACTTGCGACACCGGCAGGCGTCCCCCACGCCACTCCGTGCGCGTGAGCTCGAGCGCGCCGTCGCCGGTCGCCACGACCAGCGGCGCGAGCGAGATAATCTCGCCGGGCTTGCCGCGGCGGCCTCGCGCCGCCGGCGAATCGGTCTCCGCCCACCAAACCATCAGCCGGGCCGGGCCGACATCGGTAAATGCGCCCGGATATGGATCGGTCACCGCGCGGATGAGGTTGAAAATTTGCCCCGAGGTCTGCGCCCAGTTGATGCGGCCGTCCTCGGGTGTGCGTCCGCCGAAATAATTCGCCTGCGCGTCGTCCTGCGGCGTTTCCTTCGCCGTGCCGGCGAGGAGCGCGTCGATCTGCCGCGCGAGCACGCGGCGCGCGCAGGGCATCACTTTGCGAAACGCCTGCTCGGCCGTGTCGCGCGGGCCGATGTCCACGCCTTCCTGGTCGACGACAGCACCGGCGTCGGCCTGCTTGACCATGCGATGGAGCGTCATGCCGATGCGCGGTTCGCCGTGCAGGACGGCCCAGTTGATCGGTGCCCGTCCGCGGTATTTCGGGAGCAGCGAGCCGTGCATGTTGAAGGCCCCGAGCCGCGGCAGCGCGAGGATCTTTGAGCTGATCATGTTGCGGTAGTAAACCGACAGGACCAAGTCGGGCTGCAGCGCCGCGATGCGTTCGATCCACTCCGGAGTGTTCACTTTCTCCGGCGTGAAAATCGGGACGCCCTTCTCGCGCGCGGCCACGGCGGGCGTCTTGAACCAGATTTTTTCGTTGGGGTTGTCCTCGTGCGTGATGAGCGCGACGACGTTGTCGCCGCGCGACAGCAGCAAATCGAGGCACTCGTAGCCGACCTCGCTGTAGCCGAAAAAGAGGATGCGGGGCTTGGACATCGGCTCAAAGAATTGAACGGTTGCTGGCTATAACGCGAGAGTTGAAACCAGTCCTCATTTTCACAAACTCTCGCCATCCTATGAAAACTGCCGCCAAAAACGCCAAGATGCCGTTTGGGACCGCGAAGTTTTCCAAGATCAAGCACGTCCGTTATTTGAGCTGGGAAGATGCCTTCGAGGTGGAGTTCGAGGACGGGCTTTGCATCCTTGGACCGCACTCGACGATCCGGCGTGCCAACAAGATTTCGCCCAAGGCAAAATTCGATCATCTGGAAATCGAAGACTGGACGGAAAGCGGTTTCTACGTGCATTACGACAACAGCCAGGTTGCCGAAGTCTCGTGGTCGTTCATTCGCGAGCTGCCGCCAAAAAAATAATTCACGGCTTCGCCGTGAATTATTTCGTCTCTAGGATTTCCTTCACGTGGTACTTCTGTCGGGCGCGGACGACCTGGTAGGTGCGGCCGACGTATTCGCCGATCAGGCCGATGCCGACCATCGCCACGCTGAGCAGGAAGAACAGGATGCCGAACAGCGTGAAGATGCCCTCGGCTTCCGCGCCGAGGAAGAGGCGGCGGTAGGCGAGCACGAGCACGAACAGGAAACTGAGCGCCGAGCAGCCCATCGCGCACATCGTGAAATATTGCAGCGGCGCGAGCGAGAAGCCGGTGATGAGGTCAAAGTTCAGGCGGATGAGCATGTAGAACGAGTAATTCGACACGCCAGCGTGGCGCTCCTCATGTTTCACGCCGACCTCGGTCGGATTGCTCGAAAAGCTGTAGGCGAGCGCGGGGATGAAGGTGTTGATCGCGCCGCTTTGCACGATGGCGTCGACGATCGGGCGGCGGTAGGCGCGCAGCATGCATCCTTGGTCGGTCATCTCGATGTTCGTCGTGCGGCTGCGCACCACGTTGATCAGCTTCGAGGCCGTGGTGCGAAAAAAACTGTCCTGCCGGTTGAGGCGGAAGCCGCCGACATAATCGTGGCCGGCGTCAATCAGCGCGAGCAGCTTCGGGATTTCCTCGGGCGGATTCTGCAGGTCGGCGTCGAGCGTGACGATGACTTCGCCGCGCACGCGCTCGAAGGCCGCCATGATGGCCATGTGCTGTCCGTAGTTGGCGTTGAAATCGATCACCCGGGTGACGTCGGGCCGGGCGTCGTGTTGCGCGCGCAGGAGTTCCATCGAGCGGTCGTGCGAGCCGTCGTTGGTGAAAATGACCTCGTAGGATTTACCGAGCCCGTCGAGCACGGGATAAAGGCGCATGAAGAGCGTGGGCAGATTTGGCTCCTCGTTGAAAACGGGAATGACGACGGAGAGTTGCGGCGTGGCGCTCATGGTTTTTGGTGAGATTTAAGGATGGCCGTCAGGGCCGACACGACGCGGGCGACATCAGCGCGCGTCATGGTCGGAAACAACGGCAGCGTAAGGATATTGCGGCCGGCGTATTCGGCGTGAGGAAAATCCCCGTCATTCCAGCCGTGCCGGCGGTAGAGCGCGAAAAGGTGGATGACCGGATAGTGCGCGCCGCTGCCAATGCCGGCCGCGTGCAACTGGGCCATGACGTCGGCGCGTTTGATCGTGAGGCGCTCCTCGGGCAGGATGACCTGGAACATGTGCCAGTTGCTGTTCGTGAAGTCGGCGACCGGCAGGCCCAGGCCGAGCGGGCGGACGGCGGGCGTGTCGAGCAACTCGAAATAGGCACGCGCCAGTTCGCGGCGTTTTTTCGTGAACGCATCGAGGTGCGGCAACTGGCCGAGGCCGACCCGCGCCGCGACGTCCGTGAGGTTGAATTTGCCGCCGACCAGCTCGACTTCCATGCCATCCTGGCCGGAGCGCACCACGCCTTGCAGGCGGTATTGCTCGGCCAGTTTCGCCTCGCGCTCGTCGTTGAGCACGAGGCAGCCGCCCTCGATGGTCGTGACGTTTTTGTTCGGGTGAAAACTGAACGACACCAGATCGCCAAAGCTGCCGATGCGCTTGCCTTTCCACGTGCTGCCAAACGCCTGGGCCGCGTCCTCGATGACGCGCAGCTTGTGCTTCTTCGCGATGGCATAAAGCCGGTCGCGATCCACCGGCAGGCCGGAGAGATCGACCGGGAGAATCGCGCGCGTCGCGGGCGTGATCGCTGCCTCGACGCAGGCGAGGTCGATATTGCGCGTCGCCGGGTCGATATCGACAAAGACCGGCCGCGCGCCGACTTCGAGGATGACGTTGCTCGTCGCCACCCACGAGAGCGGCGTCGTGATGACCTCGTGGCCGGGACCGACGCCGGCGATGCGCAGCGCGATTTCCATCGTGCACGTGCCGGAGTTGAACGCGCGCACCGGGCGGCCTCCGCAGTACTCGGAGAGCTTCGCCTCGAACGCCTTCACCTGCGGCCCGGAGGTGATCCAGCCCGAGCGCAGCACCTCGCTCACCCCAGCGATGGTTTCATCATCGATGGTTGGCCGGGTAAAAGGCAGGAACGGCTCGACGGCTTTGGTCGGAGCAGCGGCCCGTTTGGCAGATTTTGAAGGTTTGCTGCGGGCGGGCGCGGGCATGTCAGGGTTGGTTGCTGAAGAGAATGTCGCCGTTTTGTTGGTCGATCAACTTGTATTGGAACGCTGGATCAGCGAAAAGTTTCACCGCATCTTGCTGGCGCGCAACGGCGAATACCCGGCCAGAGCCGGCCCACAGCCGGCGGAACGCTGCCTCGTCCACGTAGCGGTCGCTGTGATCCTCCGCCGCCGTGCCAAACTCCATCTCGCCGCGGTATTCCACCACGCCGATGGTGCGCCCGAGATAAAATGGGAAGTCCTGGAAATACTCGTGATAACTGAACACGCGGTCGCCCGACCGCAGCTCCGGGCGCAGGCGAAGGGCAAGCGGCTTGGTCGTCTTTTGGAGCACCTGCGGCAGCGCACACACCACCACGATGAAAAAGATCGTGGTCGCAGCCACCAGCGCCTGCAGTCCCGTGCGCACGCCGCGTCGCAGCGCCAGCCACGACACGAGGAACGCGCCCGTGCACAGTACCGAGACGAGCACGGTGACATACGGCGCCAACGCCACCCGCTGCGCTGGCGCGAGCTTGTCCGCTGGCAGGCGTGCCCACACCAAAAACAGCGCCAGCGCCACCACGACGGCGAGAATGCTGTAAAGGCGGAAACCCAGGCGCAGCGGTGCCTCGCGCGGCACTTCCCACCCAAGCGCCACATAGCGGCCGATCAGCAGGGCCAGCGGTGGAAACACCGGCAAGATGTAAGGCACGAGCTTCGAGTGCGACGCCGAGAAAAATAGAAAGATAAATCCCGCCCACACCACGCAGAACCACGCCACCGAGTTGGCCCGGCGCGCCGCCCAGCCGCCGCGCAGATTGTGCCACAAGGCCGGCCCGAGAAAGGCGACCCACGGAAACAGCCCCGCCAGCACATATTTCACAAAAAACCAGAACGGCTGCACGCGGTGCTCCACATCCGTCGTAAACCGCAGCCAGTGCTCGTGCACAAAATAAAACCACGCAAAATCGTGTTCCTTCACCGGCGAGTGGTTCGCCGCTTCCGCCAGCACGTGCCAGGGCGCCGCGATCGCCAAGAAAATCAACAGGCCCGTCGGCAGATAAAGCGGCCGCAACCGCCGCCACTCGTTGAAAACCAGCAGCCACAAAAACATCACCGCGCCCGGCAGGAGAAAACCGACCAGCCCCTTGGCCAGCGTGGCCAGCGCCGCGGATACATAAAGCGCATAAAATAGCATTTGCCGCCGCCGGCCCGGCTCCGCCTGCACGCCTACGATAAAGGCAAACAGCGCGCCGGCGATCAGCACCGACACCGACATGTCGATGATCAGCACATGCGCCAGACCGAAATAAAGCAGCGACGTCGCCAGCACCATCGCCCCCGCGAGGCCCACCGTGCGTCCGTAGAGCGCCAGTCCCGCCGCGTAGGTCATCAGCACGCCGGCGAGCGCAAAGACCGCCGGCCACAGGCGCAGCGTCCACTCCTCGCTGCCGAACAGCTTCTCCGAGGCCGCGACGCACCAGTAAAACAGCGGCGGCTTCTCGAAATATTTCACCCCGTTCAACCGCGGGGTCACGAAATTCCCCGTGGCCACCATCTCGCGCGGAATCTCCGCGTAGCGCCCTTCGTCAGGATTCTGCAGCGGACAGAACCCCAGCCCGAAACCGAACAACACGCTGACGAACAGCGTCAGCATCAACAAGTCGCGGCGCCACGGCGTTTCGCGCGCCATCGGCTGGGGTTGGGCAAAAATCTGCATGAAAATCACCGGCACTCTCGCAGCCCCGCCACGGCCTTGGCGATTTTTTTCGTTTCGTGGGAGAATGGCTCAATGTGGGCGGGGTGCCCTCACCCCGCATTAAGACAATATCGATCGCGGGGTGAGGGCACCCCGCCCACAATATATCTTTTCAGAATATGCCACCGAGGCACAAAGCTCTTCCCACATTTTTAGTTTTGGGCTAGCTTCAAAACCAATGGCTGCCCCCAAACCCTTCGCCTTCGTCTGCGGCGCCGACGAGTTCCTCGTCCAGCGCGCCGGCCAGCAGCGCTTCGACACGCTCGTGGCCGGGGCGGGCGCGGACGAGTTCTCGCGCGAAATCATCAGCGGTTTCGCCGCCAACATCAGCGAGGTTGAGGCGGCCATAAACCGTTTCCGCGAAGCCGTGCAAACCGTGCCGATGTTCGGCGGCGGCCGCGTCGTTTGGTTGAAAGACGTGAGTTTCCTGGCCGACAACGTCACCGGCCGCGCCGAGGGCACGTTGAAACTGGTCGAGGATCTGCAGCAACTCCTGGCCGCGGTGAACCCCGCCGAAGCCGCCGTGCTCATCACCGCCGCCCCGGTTGATCGCCGCCGCGCCTTTCCCAAGTGGTGCGAAAAGAACGCCGATTTCGCGCTCATCGGCGGCGACAGCGACGCCGGCGGCGAGGCGCTGGCAGGCATTGTGCTCGCCGAGGCGCGTTCGCTCGGCGCGACGTTCGCCCCCGGCGCCGTCGAGCTGCTCCTCGCCAAGGTCGGCGCCAATACCCGCCTGCTCGTCGAGGAAGTACGCAAACTCGCCACTTATGCGGGCGATCCCTCGACCCCGCTCGGGACAGGCGGCGCCGTCATCGAGGAAGCCCACGTCATTGAGCTCACGCCCAACACCGCCGAGGGCGATTTCTTCGAGGCCGCCGAGGCCTTTTTCAGCGGCGACCTCAAGTGGTCGCTCGCCGCGCTGCACCGGCATTTCTTCGCGGGCGGCGACGCGCGCCCCGTCATCAGTGCGCTGCAAAACCGCAACCGCATCCTGCTCCAGCTTCGCGCGCTGCTCGACGCCGGCGAGGTGCACCTCGGCCCGCGCGGGGTGGACGGCCTGCCGCGCGCCGCCACCGCCCACGCCGCGAAATTTGGCGAGGCCGCGGGCGAGAAAAGCGCGTACAACATCTTCACGCAAAATCCCTGGTATCTCGGCAAGCTCGCCAGCGGCAAACTCCCCTCGCTCCGCCGCCTCATCGACAACCAGCACGAGCTCATCGCCGCCTTCGAGGAAATCATCCGCCGCCCCAACGAGCAGGAGGAAGTCCTTCGCGCCATGGCGGTACGCTGCCTGACGGCCTCGTGATACGACGCCGTCAGGCAGCGTGATTTCAGATTCCAGATTTCAGATTTCAAATCTGATCTGGGATTTGGAATCTGAAATCTGAAATCAAAAAGGGCTTGGCCCTTTTTCTGTCGTCAACCCGGCGCTAATTGTTATGCGTGGGGTTCCTCGCCTTTGAAAAAGCCACTGACCGACACCGCCGCCAAACCCGTGCCGCCTGACGCCACCGAGGAGATCGCCGACCTCGTCGCGCCGCCTGCGCCCATCGCGAACGTCCTCGCCGAGCGCTACGCCTCGCCCGCGATGAAGGACATCTGGTCCGCGCCGGGCCGCGTGCTGCTCGAGCGGGATTTCTGGATCGCGGTGATGAAGGCGCAGAAGGACCTCAGCGTACCCATCCCGGCCGAGGCGATCAAGGACTACGAGCGCGTCAAAACCCTCGTCAACCTCACGTCCATCGCCAAGCGCGAGCGCGTGACGCTGCACGACGTGAAATCGCGCATCGAGGAATTTTCCGAGCTGGCCAACCGCCAGTTCATCCACTTGGGACTGACCAGCCGCGACCTCACCGAAAACGTCGAGCAACTGCAGATCGTCCGTTCGATGAAAGTGGTTCACCACAAGATGGTCGCCGCGCTGGAGAAGCTCGCCCGCCACGCCGAGGCGCACCGCGACGTCATGATCACGGCGCGCACGCACAACGTCCCCGCACAGCCCACCACCCTCGGCAAGCGTTTCGCGATGTTCGGCCAGGAATTGCTGATCGCCTTCGCCCGGCTGGAGGGGTTGATCGACCGCTATCCCGTGCGCGGCCTGAAAGGTGCGGTCGGCACCCAGCTCGACCAGCTCACGCTCCTCGGCGGCCGCGCCGACAAGGTGGCCGAACTCGAGGCCCGCGTGCTCAAGCACCTCGGCTTCCGCGCTTCGCTGATCGCCGTCGGGCAGGTTTACCCCCGCAGCCTCGATTTCGACGTGGTGAGTGCGCTTTTCCAGGTGGCCGCGGCCGCAGCGAGCTTCGCCACGACCCTGCGCCTCATGGCCGGGCAGGGCCTGCTCACCGAGGGATTTCAGGACGGCCAGGTCGGCTCCTCGGCCATGCCGCACAAGGTCAACGCAAGAAACTGCGAGCGCATTTGCGCCTTCACCACCACGCTCAGCGGCTATGTGACGATGACCGCCGGTCTCGCCGGCCACCAATGGAACGAGGGCGACGTGTCGTGCTCGGTTGTACGCCGCGTCGCGCTGCCCGACGCATTTTTCGCCATCGACGGCTTGCTCGAGACGTTTCTCACCGTGCTCATGCAGATGGAAATCTTTCCCGCCGCCATCGCCGCGGAAAACGAGCGCAACCTGCCCTTCCTCGCCACAACCACGATCTTGATGGAAGCCGTCAAACACGGCGCCGGCCGCGAAACCGCGCACGCCGCGATCAAGGAACACGCGCTCGCCGCGGCCAAGGCGATGCGCACCGGCCGCATGAACGGAGAAATCGACCTGCTTGCGCTCCTCGCCGGCGACAAACGCATCGGCCTCGGCAAAAAACAGCTCCAGGCCATCCTGGCCGAAAGCAGCCGCTTCGTCGGCGCCGCACCCCACCAGGTGGATGCGTTCGTGGCCGAGGTTAAGCCGCTCGCGCGCAAAGACCCAAAGGCCGTCTCCTATCGCCCGGGCAGGTTGCTGTGACTCGTTAAACTGACCACTTGGGCGTTCGGAGTTAATTTCGCGCCATTAAATGTGCGGCCTCTCCGTCTTCATTGTGCAGAGCGCTCCCGAAAACGTCGAACGTCGAACGCCGAACCAAATGCAACGAATTTCATGCTAAAATCAAAGCGTGAAACTTACAGACACCGAAAACTGCGCAAAGAAACCCATCTACAACCTTGAGGACCGTTTGCTCGCATACGTTGTCCGTATAATCCGGGTAACCGAGAAAATGTCGCGGTCCAGGGCTGGACGGTACGTTGCCGACCAATTGTTACGAGCCGGGACATCACCCTACGGAAATCATGGCGAGGGTGAATCGGCTGAATCTCGCGATGACTTCATCCACAAGCTACGCATCTGTAACAAAGAACTGCGCGAGTCGAAGCGATGGCTGCGTTTAGTTCAGACAACTCCATTGGTCGACAAACCTGAATTACTCCAGTCACTAATTTCCGAAGCCGACGAACTAATTCGCATTTTCGCAGCCAGCATCCGCACTGCACAACGTAACCGTTAGTCAAGGCAGCTTCGGCGTTCAGCGTTCGGCGTTGGGCGTTCGACGTTTTGCAAGTAAGCCCCCTCGGGCCAATGTTTCCGCGCCGGCTTGACGCAGCTGAACGAGAGACGGATAAAAAAGAGCCCAATTAATGAGGGCTCTGCCCGCCGCTATACCCGGCTTAAAATCAGCCATGGCGGAAATTTTCGTTTGCCTCCGCCGCGCGCAACCCGTTTTGTGTCCTTTCGCGTTTTTTAAACCTTTACTCATATTGTCATGGCTGAACTCGTAGGAAATGTCTTGGTGGGCCAATCCGGTGGCCCCACCGCCGTCATTAATGCCAGCGTCGCCGGCGTCGTCGCCGAAGCGCTCAACCACAGCTGCGTCGAGGAGATCTACGGCTGCCTCAACGGTGTGCTCGGCATCCTGCAGGAAGACCTGATCGACCTCGCCGCCGAGTCGCAGCAGCAAATCCGCGCCCTCCGCCACACGCCCGGCGCCGCCCTCGGCACCGTGCGCTACAAGCTCAAGAAACAGCAGGACTTCGAGCGCGTCATCGAGGTCTTCAAGGCGCACAACATCCGCTACTTCTTCTACTGCGGCGGCAACGACTCGCAGGACACCGCCGACAAGATTTCCAAGCTCGCCCAGCAGCAAGGCTGGGAAATGCGCGTCATCGGCGTGCCCAAGACCATCGACAACGACCTCGTCGGCACCGACCACTGCCCCGGCTACGGCAGCGTCATCAAATACGTCTCCGCCACCGTGCGCGAAATCGCCGCCGACAACGAGGCCATGGGCCAGCACGACCTTGTTTCCGTCCTTGAAGTCATGGGCCGCAGCGCCGGCTGGATCGCCGCCGGCGCCTCGCTCGCCAAGCGCCGCGACCACCCGCACGACCCGCCCCACATCATCCTTTTGCCCGAAGTGCCCTTCAGCCCGGAGAAATTCGCGGCCGACGTGAAACGCATCCTTGCGCGGGAGAAATTCTGCCTCGTGGTCGTCGGCGAAGGTCTCGTCGATGCCGACGGCAACTACGTCAATGCCGACGGTGCCACCGATGCTTTCGGCCACGCCCAGCTCGGCGGCGTCGGCGAATATCTTTGCGAACTCGTCGAGACCAACCTGCCCGGCATCAAGGCCCGCGTGGCCAAGCTCGGCATCGCCCAGCGCGCCGCCGCGCATTGCTCCTCGAAGACCGACAATGACGAGGCCTTCCTCGCCGGCCAGGCGGCCGTGCGTGCCGCCGTCGGCGGCGAAACCGACAAGATGATCACCCTCGTGCGCGGCGAAACCGACCACTACACCTGCGAGACCGGCCTTTCCCCGCTCAGCGAAATCGCCAACGGCACCAAGAAGCTGCCGCGCGAATGGATCAATGAGGACGGCACCAGCATGAACTTCCAGTTCCTCCGCTACGCCCAGCCGCTCATCGTCGGCGAAGTCGCCGTGCCCTACGACGCCGGCCTGCCCAGTTTCGGCCACCTGGAGAAAGTCCGCGTGGACAAGCTCCTGTCGTCCTACGAAATCTGAGTGAACGAACAGCTCTTTGCCAAAAAGGCGGCCCGGATGGGCCGCCTTTTTTTTGGGTAGGTTTGGGTACGCCCAAAAAAACCAATGTCATTCCGAGCCGTGCGAGGTACCGAGGCCGAAGGCCGACAGTATGACATCTCCGAAATTGAATTCGCCCAGACTCGCAGAGATTCCTCGCTCGGCTCGGAATGACAAAAGGAGGTTAACGCACTCCCCATAAAAAAACCGGACACTTTGCAGTGCCCGGTCTTCGTGGCTTTGTGGTTAACAAACTCCCACAGCTTAGCTCACCGTGATTTTTTGCGGCTTGGCGGCCTCCGCTTTCGGCAGCGTGACGGTGAGGACGCCATTTTCGTAGGTGGCGGCCAACTTGTCGGTCTGCACCGCCTCGGGCACGCTGACGGAGCGGCTGAGAGAGAATGACTCTTCGCCTTTGCCATCGGCGGCCGGCGTTTTGCGCGCAGCGGTGATGGTGAGATCGCCCTCGGCGAGCTCGACGTTGATGTCTTCTCGCTTCACCCCGGGAAGTTCGGCGCGGACGTAGGCGTGGTCTTTGTCCTCGTAGAGCTCGACCGGGAACTGGCGCGCCGTCGAAACGCCGGCGAAGTCAGTGAGCGCAGTTTCAAGCAGCCGGTCGATTTGACTCTCGAGTCCCGTCCACGGGTTGCGTGAAAAGGACAGCACCGGAACGAAGCTGCGGCTGGCAGGTTGAATGTAACGTGTGATACGCATGGTAATTTTCTCCTTTTGATCTGAATGGATTTGGTTGGGTTGCAGTTGAATCTGCCTTTCATCTGCATGCGCGGTGCCGGACTGCAACACAGAGCAAGTCACCGATTATTAGCAGGTTAGTTTTCGCAGCCCAGACGCGGCGGGAAAGAATTGCCCACCCTGTGACGGCACACATGGGAAAAGTTTACCCATTGCGCAGGCCTGGAGTTCGAAGTAAGTATATTCGGCCCGCCTAACCTATCACCCCGCCGCGCCATGATATTGTTCGCCGTGCTCCTGCTGCCGCATTTTGACCTGAAAACTTATGAGCGGGCCCGCGTGCTGCCGGCCGCCGAGGCCGCGCTGCAGGCCGCGCCGTGCACCATCACCTCGGTCGCCAACCCGCGCAGCCCCGGTGGCCCGCACGATTTTTCCTCGGAAGGCGATTACTGGTGGCCCGATCCGAAGAACCCCGCCGGCCCTTATATCCGCCGCGACGGCCAGACCAACCCCGACAACTTCGTCGGACACCGCCACCTCCTGCTCAGCTTCGTGCGCGACGTGGACACGCTCATGGCGGCCTACCGGATAACGCACGACGAGCGCTACGCCGCCGCCGCCGTGCGGCAGTTGGATGCGTGGTTCGTCGATCCGGCCACACGCATGAATCCAAATCTTCAATACGCCCAATCGGTCAAGGGCGTCTGCACCGGCCGCGGCACCGGCGTCATCGACACCGTGCACTTCGCCGAGGTCGCGCTCGGCGTCATCGCGCTGCGCGGCTCGCATGCGCTCACGCCCGGCGAGGATGCCGCCATCACCGGCTGGTTTCGCGACTACCTCCACTGGATCCGCACGCACCCCTACGGCATCGATGAAAGCAAGGCCGACAACAACCACGGCACCTGCTGGGTGTTGCAGGCCGCGTGCTTCGCCCGGCTCACCGGCGACGAAGCCGTGCTCGCCGACTGCCGCCGCCGCTTCAAGCAAATCCTCCTGCCCGGCCAGATGGCACCCAATGGCAGCTTTCCGCGCGAATTCGCCCGCACGAAGGCCTACAGCTATTCCATCTTCAACCTCGACGTGATGACCGCCGTCGCCCAGGTGCTCTCCACGCCGCAGGAAAATCTCCTCACCTACACGCTGCCGGACGGCCGCAGCATCATCCGCGGCATCGAATTTCTCGCGCCTTATCTCGCCGACAAATCCAAATGGCCCCGGCCGCCTGACGTCATGCACTGGGAGGCGCTGCCCGCGCGCCAGCCGGCGCTGATTTTTGGCGCGCTCGCCACCGGCCGCGAGGACTGGCTCAAACTCTGGGAACGCCTGCCCGCCGACCCAACCGACGAGGAAATCCGCCGCAACTTTCCCATCCGCCAGCCGGTGCTTTGGGTGGATATTCCCTAGCAGGCTGCTTACGGAACACGCAGCCTGCTGCGCGTTTGAGCTTTGCACTTGGGACACAGTCCGGTTTGTTGACGGGCTCAACCATCCACACTCGTGAACTTCGACTTCGATCACGTCCCCGACCGCCGCGGCACCGACTCGCAGAAATGGCAGAAATATGCCGGCCGCGATGTGCTGCCGCTTTGGGTGGCCGACATGGACTTTACGGCACCGCCGGCGGTCCTTGAAGCACTGCATCGCCGCGTCGATCACGGCGTGTTCGGTTACGCGCGGCCGGTGAAGTCCACCGTCGATGTCTTCGTGGACGCGCTCGCCACGCGTTACGGCTGGCGCATCGAACCGTCGTGGCTCGTGTGGCTGCCCGGGATCGTGGTCGGGCTCAACGTCGCCGTGCAGGCCTTCGCCCAACCGGGCGAACAGGTGTTGAGCTGCACGCCGGTTTATCCGCCCTTCCTGACTGCGCCGAAAAATTCCGGCCGCGAAACCCTCGCGGTGCCGTTGGTGCTGAACCAGGCCGCAACCCGCTGGGAAATCGACTTCGACGCGCTGGAGCGCGCCGTGACGCCGCGCACCAAACTTTTCCTGCTCTGCCATCCGCATAATCCCGTGGCGCGCGTTTGGCGCCGCGACGAGCTCGTGCGGCTCGGCGAGTTCTGCCTGCGGCACAAGATCATCCTGCAGTCCGACGAAATTCACTGCGATCTCGTCCTCGATCCGGGCCTGCCGCATGTGCCCACCGCGCTGCTCGGGCCCGAAATCGCCGCGAACACCGTCACGTTCATGGCGCCGAGCAAAACCTACAACCTGCCGGGCCTGGGCACCTCAATCGCCATCATCAGCGATCCCAAATTGCGCGCGCAATATGTCCGCGCCACCGCCGGCATCGTCGCGGAAGTCAACGCGCTCGGCTACACCGCGTGCGAAGCGGCCTACCGCGACAGCGAGCCGTGGCGGCAGGCGTTGCTCGCCTATCTGCGTGGCAACGGCGACTTTTTGAAAAGCTTCCTCGCCCGCGAGCTGCCCGGCGTGCGCCTCGAGGCGCCGCTCGAGGCGACCTACCTCGCGTGGCTCAACGTCGAGGCGCTCGGCCTCGCCGATCCCATCGCGCATTTTGAAAAGCACGGCATCGGCCTGAGCGACGGCGCCTTCTTCGGCGCGCCCAAGGGAAAATACGTCCGCCTCAACTTCGGCTGCCCGCGCGCCACGCTCGAAGAAGCCCTGCGCCGGATGAAAGCCGCGGTCCGGGGCTGATAATTCTCATTTTTCTCATTTCGCATTCATCGGCGGCTTTTCCGTCCTATACTTGTAACCAGACTGGTTACAAATTCTGCACATGAATCCCGTTGGCATTCCTTACACCAAGCTATTCTCCGATATGGGAGAAGTTCTGAGCTTGGCCGCTGAAACCGGGTTTCGCCGCGCCCATACCGCACTGCGCCCGCGGCGCCCGAGCTATCACAAACGCCACCCAGGCATTGAAAGCCCCATGTGGAATGTATGCGCCACGCTGCTGCGTCGTCAATTGAGGCCCCGGGGGGCCAAAGCCCGGCTCGCCCGCTACCTCGGCATTCCGCGACAACGCCTTCAGGATTATCTTAAGGCCCCCAGCCGTCTCCCCGATGCCGAGCTCACCCTGCGGATGCTGCATTGGCTCAGTGAGACACGCGCCAAGCGCGACCCTTCCCTTTAGCAAGCCGCTAGATCCACGATCGTTTGTAACCAATTTGGTTACATTCAAGGGACTGGGCCGCGTATCTAGAAATCGAAGCTGATAATCATAGCATGGGGCTTGCTTGTTTGATATTGTTTGGGAATGCGCCTGGGGCCCTACGAACTTTCGTCGAATCTGTTTCTCTCGCCGCTGGCGGGTTACACCAACCTGCCCATGCGCCTCACCCTGCGCGAACTCGGCGGGCTGGGCTGGGTCACGACCGACCTCGTCAACGCCCGCTCGCTGCTCGAGCGCAACCGGCGCGCGCTGCAGCTCGCGGCCACGCATCCCGACGACCAGCCGATGTCCATCCAGCTTTTTGGCGCCGTGCCGGAGGAGATGCGTGACGCCGCCGTGCTCTGCGCGGAACTCGGCGCGCAGGGCGTGGACATCAACATGGGCTGCCCGGTGAAAAAAGTCGTCCGCATCGGCGGCGGTTCGGCGATGATGAACGAGCTGAGCAAGACCGCGGCCCTCGTGCACGGCATGGTCGCCGCCGTGAAAATTCCCGTCACGGCGAAGATGCGCCTCGGCTGGGATGATGAAAACCTCACCGCGCCCGACCTGGCGCGCGTGCTGGAGGACGCGGGCGTGGCCGCGATTTTCGTGCACGGCCGCACGCGCGCGCAAGGTTTCAGCGGCACGGTCAACCTTGCCAGCATCCGCGCCGTCGCGCAGGCGGTGAAAAAAATTCCCGTCATCGGCAACGGCGACATCACGACGCCCGAGGCGGCGAAGCACATGCTCGAACAAACCGGCTGCGCCGGCGTGAGCATCGGCCGGGGCGCGTTCTATGACCCGTGGATTTTCCGGCGCACCGGGCATTATTTGCGCACGGGCGAGCTGCGGCCCGAGCCTTCATTCACCGAGCGCGTGGCCGTGATGCGGCGCCACTTCGAACGCTATGTGGAGTTTTACGGCGAGGCGCAGGGTTCGATGCTTTTCCGCAAAGTCGCGCCGTGGTACGCGCGGCGCTTCGGGCCGGCGAAAGTTTTCAAGCAGCACATCATCACCATCGCGTCGCGCGCCGACTTCGAGGCCGCGCTCGAAGCCTATCTGCGCTGGCGTGCGCCGTTCTGCGACGAACATGGCGAGCTGCAGCCCAAGTTTCGGCCCGATCCGCTCATGGCTTCGTTCCTGCGCGAAGCGGGCGACGCCCCCGCCCGCAACGCGATTCCCGTGCCCAAGGGCCCGGTGGAAGTGTGGTGAAAAGATTCACGGTGAACCGTGAATCTTTAGTATTTCTTCACGAGCGTGACACCGGTCGAATCCTTGAAAAGCGCCAGTTCGCGGCCCGGGTCGATGCCGATAAACACGATGCCAAGGTCCTGGTTGACCACATCACCAACCTCAAAGGTTTGGCTCCCAATGAGCACGCGCGGATGCTCGCCTTGAAACACGCCGCTGACCTGCATATTTTCAATGAAGGCTTTGAACTCTGGACTGGCCGCAACCGCCGGCGGCAGGTCGATGTGCACAGTCTGCACGGCGGGAGCCGCTGGCGCAGGTGTTGGTGAAGGAGTCGCAGCGGGAGCGTTGGCTGCCGCTGGAGTTGCCACCGGGACGGGTGGAGTGGCGGGAGCCGGCGGCGTGGCCGTGACGGGGCTGGGCGCGGAAAGCGTCGGAGTTGGAGATGCCACAGGAGTTACGCTGGGAACATTGGCTGCAACGGAAGGAGCCGGCGGCGCAGGCGCAGCCACGACAGGGCTAGCTTGGTTGACCGGTTGGACCGGTGCAGTCGCAGGTTGGACCGGGGGCGTTGGTGGCGGAGTGACGACCGGAGCGGGTTTGGGCGCGGGTGCCGCGGCCACAGCGGCAGACGGCGGCGGAGCAGATGGCTTGGAAAAGTATGAATAGGCCAGATAGCCGCCAGCGCCGAGCAGCGCAAGAACGAGGACAACGATGACGACAGGTCCCATTTTGGCGGGCTGGGGCTTGGGCGGCGGAAGCACGCGGCGCATGGGCGTGGCGCTAACCTGCGGCCCCTTGGCGGCAGGTGCATCTGCCGTCGGCTTGGCTTGAGCCAGTTTCAACGCATTCGCTGGTTTCGATACCGCAGCCGGCGTCGGTGTCGGCGCAGCCGCGGTCTTTTCACTCGCTTTAACCACCGCCGGGGCAGACGGAGCAGGCAGGGGATTGGCCGCTGCCGCCAACGGTTTTTCAACCGCCGGGGTCGGTGGCGATGGCGGAGTGGGCGTGGAAGATGACGCTGCCGGCGTCGGGGCGACAGCGGTCGGCGCAGCCGTCGGAGTCTCTTCTTTGCGAAAATTCAGTTTGTATTTTGTTTTTGCTTCTTCCGCCGCGGAAACTGCGGGGCCGCCGGCCGGCTTGTCCTCCGTCTTGTCCGCCGTAGCTTCAGCGAAGGCGGAAGCTTTAGTGAAGGAGGACGGCTTTTCCGCAGCTGGTGAAGGCTGTGATGGCGCAATAGGCGCATCAGCAGTAGCCTCTTCTTTGTGAAGATTGAGTTTAAGTTTTGGTTTATCCCTCACTTCTTCCGCCGCGGGAGGCACCGGGCTGGCCGGGACCGCCGGCGGTAATTTTTCTGCAACCGGCGACGGCGGAGTTGGCGAAGCCGGACTCGAAGCTGGCGCCGCGGCGGCAGGGGTTGCCGGGGTCGGGGCAACCGCAGAAGGATCTTCGCGAAACTTGAGTTTGATGAGTGGCTTGGCCGTGGCCGGTGCAGACGGAGCAGGTGCGGCCGGCGGAGGAGCCGTTGGTTCACCAGGCTTGAGCGGTGGAGATTCGTCACCCATGAGACCCCCAACCTAATAATTTCCCAACAAAAGCGAAACCAAAAAGATTCACTGGCGGTCTGACCATAGATTCGTCACTTTCCTTGCAAAGTTGTCGCATCGACCCTCATGAAGAAAATCCTGATCTCACTGCTGGCCGGAGCCCTCGCACTCAGCGGCTGCCACCGTTCACACAAACCGAAACCGAATCCAGCCGTCGCAACCGAAGTGGAGCAGGAGTTCATGGGCCGATGGGTCGACCAACGGGTGCACGATTACCTCATCCAGGGCAAGTTTACCACCGATGCCCAGGCGAGAGCCCAGGCGACAACGGATTTCTACCAGCAGTATCCTGACACGACCCTGGCCGAAAAGGCCGGGGTGACACCAGTGCCGCAATGATTTTGTCGCGGGCCGCGCGCCATTGTTATTCTTTCACGGCAGGATGCGCCGCGATGTGCGCGAACGCGGCGCGGAGGAGCGTCTGGCCCGGCTCCATGCGGTGCCAGGGTGACGCGCCCGAGGGATGCGGCAGCGGCACGCAATCGGCCGTGTGCCCGGCGTAGGTAATGCGAAATTTCTCTCCGACGACCTCGGCCAGCGGGTGTTCGCCGAGAAACTGCGTGATGGCGAGCTTGCCCACGGGCAGCACGAGCTGCGGGCACAACAGGATGAACTCGCGCCCGAGCCAGCGGGCGCAGTTGGCGATCTCGGCGGGCACGGGCACGCGGTCACCGCCCTCGGCGCGCTTGCCGGGAAAGCAGCGGCAGACGGCGGCAAAATAAACGCGATCACGCGTCTCGTCCTCGCTCCACCCGAGCGCATGATGGAACCACTTGAAGAGCGTCTTGCCCGCCGTCCATGCGAATGGCCGGCCGAGTTTCGGCTCTTTGTCCCCGGGCGCCTGGCCGACGAGCAACACGCGGCTCGCGACCGGCCGGCCGACGACCACCGGCTTGTGCATGCGCGGACAAAGCATGCAAGCGCGCAGGGCAGCGAGGTGTTGCTCGATCGCGGCAGTGGAAGGCGACGGCATGATTCTTCTGAAATTATTTCCAAATTGGGAAGAGGGACAGCTTCCAACAAACAATAAAAAAGACGAAGCCCGCGAGGAGCTTCGTCTTGGATCCTAATTTAAAGCGTACTCAGTAACGACGCTCGCGGGAGAACCCGCCGCCGCCGCCACCACCGCCGCGACGTTCGCCGCCGCCGCCGCCGCCACCACCGAAGGAACGGCCGGAGCCTTCTTCTTTCGGACGGGCTTCGTTAACCGTCAAGGGACGGCCATCGAATTCGACGCCATTGATCTTTTCCGCGGCAATCTTCGCCTCTTCAGGCGTGCCCATTGTGACAAACGCAAAACCGCGGGGGCGGCCGGTCATTTTGTCCATCGCGACGTAAACGTCGGATACCGTGCCGAATTGGCTGAAGTGCGTGCGCAGGTCGGTCTCGCTGGTCTTAAAGGACAAGTTGCCGACATATAGTTTGGAGTTACCCATGTGATAATTCGTAGATCCACCGTCCGCTGCCAGTTCCGTTCCCACCGTGGGTTTCAAATCATCACTTAAGCCTACGCTCAGCCAACGACTCACCAGATCCTAACACCTAACGCTTTCTCTAACGAGGTGCCGAGGGACGCAGAGGCGGCGGGGAAACGCAAGTCTATAATAGAGCGCCCTCAGCTCTTCGCCTCGCCGAATTCGTTGTAGAACCAATCATCGATCAGTTTCTTTTCGTAACGCAACGTATCGTCGGGGAAATAGGTGTTATCCTCCTCCAGGAAGTTTATGTCCGAGATTTTGCGGGTGCCTTCCTTGAGGACTTTTCCGTTCGCATCGGTGAGCTTGAACTCAAGGTTAACGTGCGGCGGGTAGATGTCCTTGATGATGCGGATATGGTCGAAATCCGGCCCACGCCACGGTTCAAAATCGCCGGCCATTTTCACGTCGGTGATGCGCAACGCGAGGTGTTCGCCGGCCGGGATGTATTTGTTGGCATGGGTCTCGATGTGTCTCTTGTAGGTATCGAGGTATTCGTCACGGCCCATGCTGGTGAAGTAATAGTTGTCTTTGACGTCGGTGAATTTTTCGGGGTTGACGTAAACAACATCAACGCGGGGGGCGGGCTTGGTATCGTCGGCGCGTAACGCACCGCATGAGGCCAGGCCGAGAACGGCCAGTAAAAAGCGGAATGTTTTCATGGTAATAGTGGCGGGGTTTCGGGGAGGTATGACGAAATATAGCATAAAAAGGTTTCGGCGCCAGTCGTTGCACTTTCGGGACATTTTGGCAGGTTGTTGCCGCGATGTTCGCCAACCTCCTGCAATTGATTTCGGGCAAGCCGCCCCAAAACTACGAAAATGCCTTCGTGGAGGAAGTTACTGTCACCCGGAAAACCCCGCGCAACCGCCGGGTCGAGCAGCTGCTCATCATCGGTTGGGTGCTCATCGCCATAAAAAGCGTCCTGGTCGTTTGGGCGATCCACCGCTGGCATGTGCCCTTCAACCCCCTGTGGGTCATCGCGCCCACCGTGATGTTCGCCGCGCTGTGCACCGCCATCTATTTGTGGCGCGAATAAAAGGCGGATTGGGGCAGGCCAGACGCCCTCACACCGCGTAAACCGATCGTACTCTTACTCGTTCTCGTAATCGTTCTCGAATAATTTTGAGAACGAGTAAGAGTACGAGAACGATTAACCATGCCACACGTCCCCGGTCTCCGCAGTCCCTACGCCAAGGTCGGTCGCGTCGTCTTCTTTGGACGCATGCTCGATAAAATCCGCCTGCATGCCGCGGGCCGGCTGCCGGCCGATTACGTTGCCAACCTCGGTGACTCGCAGCCCGCCGTATTCGACACGCGGTGCTGCCGCTTCCTCGGCGTAAGCCACGCCGACCTCACTGCGCGCACCCTGCAGGGCGGCACCGACGCGGAAATCCTCGCCTGGGCCCACGCGCGCGGCACGCCGCGCTCCGACGAGGATTGCGAGATCTGGAACGCCTTCATGATCAAACGCGGCTGGCGCGACGCCGCCACGGCCCGGCTCCGCCAGCGCATCGACGAATTCAATCTCCAAAGCAAACCCATCCAGACCTTCTTCGATTTCATCGACTTCGACGAAGGCCTCGATCCCGTGGCGGCGCGCGCGTGGGAGCTGCGCCCGCCGCTCGTCGTGCTCATCATGGGTGTATCCGGCAGCGGCAAAACCACCGTCGGCTCGAAACTGGCCGCGGCGCTCGGCTGGAGTTTCCGCGATGCCGACGATTTTCATCCGCCCGCCAACATCGCCAAGATGTCCGCCGGCCTCCCGCTCACCGACGAGGACCGCGCGCCATGGCTCGCCGCCATCCGCGCGCACATCGACACCTGCCTCGCGCGCGGCGAGAACGCCGTCGTCACCTGCTCTGCGCTCAAGGAAAGTTACCGCCAGGCCGTGGTCTCCGATCCGGCGCGCGTTAAACTCGTCTACCTGCACGGCGATTTCGCGCTCCTTTTTCAGCGCCTTCACCAGCGGCAGGGCCACTTCATGAAGGAAAGCATGCTCCGGTCGCAAATCGACGCGCTCGAGCCGCCGCGCGACGCGCTCACGCTCGACGTCGCCCAGCCGCCGGAAAAACTCGTCGCGGAGATCCGCACTTCCCTCGGCCTGTGAATACCGCCGTCGCCAGGCGCTTCAGCCTCCTCGCCAGCGTACTGAGCCTGCTTGTGCTCGGCGCCGCCGGCGCGGGCATTTGGTTTTATTTCCAGCTTCGCGCCAGCCTGCCGCAGCTCGACGGGGCCGCCACCGTGCCCGGCCTCACCGCGCCGGTGACCATCGACCGCGACGCGCTCGGCGTGCCCACCGTGCGCGGCCGCACCCGCGCCGATGTCGCGCGCGCCCTCGGCTTCGTGCATGCGCAGGATCGTTTTTTCCAAATGGACCTGCTGCGCCGCCACGCCGCCGGCGAACTCGCCGAGCTTTTTGGCCGGCCCATGCTCGAGCACGACGAAACCGTGCGCGTGTATGAATTTCGCGCCCGGGCCCGCGCCGTGCTCGCCACCCTCGCACCCGACGAACGCGCGCTCCTCACCGCCTACGCCGACGGCGTCAACGCCGGCCTTCACGCCCTCCGGGCCAAGCCTTTTGAATATCTCGTGCTCCGCACCGACCCGCAGCCGTGGAAACCCGAGGACAGTGTGCTCGTCATCTACGCCATGACGCTCGACCTGCAGGACGCCGGCACCTACGAGCGAGCGCTCGCCACGCTGCGCGACACCTACGGCCAAAGCGCGGTGAACTTTTTCGCGCCACTCCTCACGCCCGACGACGCCGCGCTCGACGGCAGCACCGCGCCGCTCGCGCCCGTGCCCCCGGCCAGGGTCATCGACCTCCGCCAGCTCGCGCGCAACTCCCCCGCCCCGGCCGCACTGCGCGATCAATTTGTTTTTGCCGGCTCCAACGCCTTCGCCTTATCCGGCGCGCACACCGCCAACGGCGCCGCGCTCCTCGCGAATGACATGCACCTCGCGCTCCGTATGCCCAACATCTGGTATCGCGCCTCGCTGATATGGCCCTCCTCCGCTGAAGCCACGGCGGGCAAGCCTGATCCTCTTGCCTCTCGCCTCTTGCCTCACGCCTCCGACGCGCCGCTGCGCGTCGCCGGCGTGACGCTTCCTGGTACGCCGGCCATCGTCGCCGGCAGCAACGGCCGCATTGCCTGGGGTTTCACCAACGCCTACGCCGACACGAGCGACCTCGTCAGCATCGATCTCGCGATGGGCACCGAGACGCTCTACCAAACCAAGCACGGCCTCGCCAAAATCGACACCCACGAGGAAACCATTTTGGTCAAAGGCTCCGCTCCCGTCACGATCGACGTGTCGTGGACCGAGTGGGGTCCCATCATCGGGCGAGATGGCAGCCGCCGCCCGCTCGCCCTGCGCTGGACCGCGCACGAGCCCGCCGCGGCAAACCTCTCGTTCATGCAGCTCGAGACCGCGCGCACCGCGGCCGAGGCGCTCGCCATCGCGCACCGCGCCGGCATCCCCGCTCAAAATTTCCTCGTGGCCGATGCCGATGGCGCCATCGGCTGGACCATCGCCGGCCGGCTGCCCAAGCGCGTGGGGTTTGACGGACGCCTGCCCGTCTCGTGGACTTATGGCGATCGCTATTGGGATGGCCTGCTCGCGCCCGATGACGTGCCGCAGATTCTCGCGCCTGCCTCAGGCCGCCTCTGGAGCGCCAACCAGCGCATGATCGGCGGCGACGCGCTCGCCAAAATCGGCGGCGGCGGCTACGGGCCGCCCTACCGCGCCGCGCAGATTCGCGATGATCTCGCCGCGCTCGAGCATGCCACGCCGCGCGACCTCCTCGCCATCCAGCTCGACGACCGCGCGCTTTTTCTCGCGCGCTGGCAAAAACTCCTTCTCGCCACGCTCACGCCCGATGCCGTCGCCGGAAAATCCTCCCGCGCGGACCTGCTCCGCCTCGCCAGCCAGTGGGAAGGCCGCGCGAGCACCGACTCCGTGAGCTACCGGCTCGTCCGCGCGTTCCGCATTCACGTCGCGCAACTCGTGTTCGCACCCATCTTCGCGCCGTGCGTCGAGGCCGACCCGGATTTTAAATTCACCCGCTTCAATCTCGAGCCCGCGCTGTGGACCCTGCTCACGCAAAAGCCGCCGCACCTGCTCAATCCGAAGTTTCTCCGCTGGGACGACCTGCTGCTGGCCGCGGCCGATGCCGTGATGGATGAGCTCCATCACAAAGGCGTGCCACCCGAACAGGCCACCTGGGGCAGCAGAAACCTCGCGCATATCCAGCATCCGTTCAGCCGCTTCCTGCCCGGGCCGCTCGCACGTTTGCTCGACCTGCCCGCAGACGAGTTGCCCGGCGATGCCGACATGCCACGTGTCCAGGGACCCCAGTTTGGCGCGAGCGAGCGCTTCGTGGTTTCGCCCGGCCACGAGGACGAAGGTATCTTCGAAATGCCCGGTGGCCAGAGCGGGCATCCGCTCTCGCCCTTCTATCGCGCCGGCCACGCAGCCTGGGTGCACGGCGACCCCACGCCGTTCCTGCCGGGCAAAACCGAGCACACGCTCGTGCTCAGCCCTTAGATTTTTAACACGGAAGGCACCTGTCATTTTAGAACACGGAGGGCACGGAGATCACGGAGAAGAAATTTTTCGGGAAAATCTTATCGCTGCTTTTCCTCCGTGATCTCCGTGCCCTCCGTGTTCCAAGTTTCGCCCGTCTGACTTTTGCGTTGAGCCCCGCGCGCTTTCGTCGCTAGCTCGAATGCCGCCGGCATGAAGAAAAAGAAATCCAGTTGCACGGTCTATTTCGCCAGTGAGCTCTTCACGCTCAAGCACCTCATCGGCAATGCCTGGCTGGCCGAGGCGATCTACGAGAAATCCCACGGCCGCTACCGCTGCCTGCTCCCGCAGGATTTGGAAATGCGCAGCTCCACGCCCCGCAACATCCGCGACACGGACCTGCGCGCGCTCCTTGCCTGCGACCTCGCGCTCTTTGGCTTCGACGGCACCGAGCTCGATGCCGGCACCGTGGTCGAGTTCATGTTCGCCAAGTTCGCCGACATCCCCGCCGTGATCCTGCGCACCGACCTCCGCGCCGCGGGCGACGGTTCTGATCCGTGGAACCTCATGGCGAGTTATTATCCGCGCACCGCCAACGTCGTCATCGACAGCCTCGCCACCTACAAGACCAGCTCCGTGCGCCGCCGCCGACTCGACGAAGTGGTGCGCCTGGCCGGCCAGCACAGCTCGGCCGCCGCGCAACTCGCCTGCGAGCAGATCGCCGGCGCCTGCGTGCGCGCGCTCGACCGCGTGCGCGAAATCAAGCCCATCATGCCCGGACACCTCCGAGAGGAAGTGTACAACTGGCTCGCGCTCATGCCCGGCCTCCGCGGCAAACAACGGGCCCTGCGCAAGGAATTCGAAAAAGTCCTCGAACGCAAAGTGGACAAGGATTTGCTGTGAGCGTGCAAAAGAAACCCATCATGTTAAGGTTAGTTTTAGTCCTTTTCACGATGGTGCTTTTTTCCAGTTGCGCATCAAACACCCTGGAGAATCCTAATCTGCAAGCGCCTATCGATCCTACAAAAGCCGAGGTCGTTGGTTCAAAGATCGCAGGTGATGGCGGCATTCCGTATCAGATATATGCTAGCTTCGTCGATGGGACACAGTTGCGTCATGTTGCTGTCGATCAAACGCTGAAGATTTGGCCGATCGAACCTGGAGCACATAACTTCCGAGTCGAATTTGCCGGCTCTACGGGGAAAATTTTCCTGCACCCATATACAGCCGAGGGACAGATCATGGCCGAGTTAAAGGCCGCTCATCGGTATGTGGTGAAGATCAGACCTAGCGGAAAAGGAAAAATTATTTTTTATTTCGAAGACACCTCGGATGGACGCGAAATTGCCACAAGCGACCCTGTGCAGCTTGTAGACGTCGAGTTTTAATATATGCAAAATGAAATGTTAATGAGCTTAGGAGCCGCCTGAAAAAGTCGGGCTTAATTCTTTCAAACCAAGCGCGGCGCGCCCTATTTGGCACAGCCCAATTTTCAGTCCTTCAGCTCTTCAGCCTTTTCCCTGCCTCACGGCTCGCGTTTGAAAAAAAGCCGCGTGACGGCAGTGCCAAGCCAGAGCGCGCTCAAATAAACCGCCGACCAGCCCATTCTCTGGGCCGCCAAAGCAGCCCGGTTAGTCACACCATAAACTCCGTTTTGTAGTTTTTTCATGCTTCCGCACTAAGTTGTTCTGAGCACGAAATATGCCGCGAAAAGCCGGGCCATTAGAAATAAGCCGTCCGAAAGGTCTGGGGGTCGGCCTATTAGATTGTTAGGCTAGCACCGAATCGTTCTCATACTCGTTCTCGTTCTCTCAGATGCTTCGAAACCGATAACGAGAACGAAGCCTGCCGCGCCATGAACCCGGCGGCAAAGGCGCCGCATCGCCTGCCCGGCGCACAAAATCCTTCGTTTCGGCGAAATAAACCGGTAGTCTGTGCATCTTGCGTAAGAATGCCGTGTCTGCCTTTTAACCCATCCTTCCATGGATCAAAACTTTGACGCTAAATTCGTCCACGACACGTTTCCCGAGCCGGCCATGCCGGCCTGTTCAGTCATCAAATTACTCAAGGGGCAAAAAGCCCTCGTCACCGGGGCCAGCTCCGGCATCGGCAAGGCCGTCGCCATCGCGCTCGGCAACGCCGGCGCCGATGTGATGGTCAACTACGTCACCGGGCCGGAGGATGCCGAGGCGGTCGCCGCCGAAATCCGCGCCTGCGGCTCAACCGCCATCATCCACCAGGCCAACGTGGCCAAGGAGGACGAGGTCATCGCGATGTTCGATCGCATGCGGAAGGAATTCGGCACGATCGACATCCTGGTCAACAACGCCGGCATCCAGAAGGATTCGCCCTTCGACCAGCTTTCGCTCGCGCAGTGGCAGCTCGTCATCGACGTCAACCTCACCGGGCAGTTCCTGTGCGCGCGCGAGGCCGTGCGCGAATTCAAGCGCCGCGGCGTGCGCAAGGAAATTTCCTGCGCCGCGGGCAAGATCATTTGCATGAGCTCCGTGCACGAGGTCATCCCGTGGGCGGGCCACGTGAACTACGCAGCGTCGAAGGGCGGCGTGATGCTCATGATGAAGAGCATCGCGCAGGAAGTCGCCCCGTGGAGAATCCGCGTGAACAGCATCGGCCCCGGCGCCATCCGCACTCCCATCAACACGGCGGCGTGGGACAACGCCGCCGCCTACCAGGCCCTGCTCAAGCTCATTCCCTACAAACGCATCGGTGAGGCCGACGAGATCGGCCGCGCCGCGGTATGGCTCGCCTCCGATGAGTCGGACTACATCACCGGCACGACGCTTTTTGTCGACGGCGGCATGACCCTTTATCCGGGCTTTGAAACCGGCGGATAAAAAGCGCTCCCTGCAATCCACCTTGGAAAGTAACTTAACCGCGGATGAACACGGATGCACGCGGATGATTTTGATGGTCACATGAATTGTCTTTTTTGTCATTCTGAGCGACAGCGAAGAATCTCACGAGATCGTTCCGGTGAGATTCCTCGCACGGCTCGGAATGACACTTTCGCAGGTTCGCTCCCGCAGCTTGGCGATATTCTTTGTCATCCCCGATTATCCGCGCCATCCGCGGGGCCATTTACGGCCCGGTGGTCAAACCAAGGACAGAGCCCACCATGAATCCTCCCGCGCTCGACCATGAGTGGCTCGAAGCCGACGGCCTCGGGGGTTTCGCAATGGGCACGGCGCATGGTGCGCGCACGCGGCGCTATCACGCACTGCTGCAAGTGGCCACGACCCCACCGTCCGGCCGTTTCGTGCTGGTCAACGGCATGGACGTGTACGCGGTCACGCCCGCCGGCAAATACGCGCTGAGCACCCAGCGTTACGCGCCGGACGTGTTTGCTCCCGAGGGCTGCAGCTACATCGAATCGTTCACCCACGAGCCGTGGCCCACCTGGCGCTTCCTACTGCCGGACGGCCTGGCGATCGTGCAGGAGATTTTTGTGCCGCGCGGCCGGCCGGCGTCGGTCGTGCGCTGGCGGCTCGAAGGCCAGGGCCCGGTGCAGCTCGAAGTGCGCCCGTTTTTTTCGGGCCGCGATCCGCATGCGCTGCAGCATGAAAACAGCGCGTTCCGTTTCGATCCCGCCCGCACGCCCTGGGGCGGCTGGGCCTGGTCGCCCTACGACGGCGTGCCCGCCACCACCGTGGGCGCGACCGGCGACTACGCGCACGACCCGAAGTGGTATCGACAATTTCACTACATGGAAGAGACGGCCCGGGGCCTCGACGACCGGGAGGACCTGGCCGCGCCGGGAATTTTCCGGCTGCCCCTGGCCTCTTCCCGCGAGGCCGCGCTGGTTTTTGCCGCGCCCGGGCTGGATGCGGCCCTCGCCGCCGAACTGGCCGCGGAGCCCGCCGGGGCGCTGGCCGGCCGCTGGGCCGCGGCGGAAACCGCGCGCCGGGCGGCGTTCGCCACGCCGTTGCACCGGGCGGCCGACGCCTATCTCGCGAAACGCGGCGACGGCCTCACGATCATCGCCGGCTATCCGTGGTTCGGCGACTGGGGCCGCGACACCTTCATCGCGTTGCGCGGCGTGTGCCTCGCAGCCGGGCGGGTGGACGAGGCGGCGAAAATCCTGCTCGAGTGGGCCGGCGCGGTTTCGGAAGGCATGCTGCCCAACTGCTTTCCCGACCGCGACGGAACGCCCGAGTACAACTCCGTCGATGCCTCGCTGTGGTTCATCGTGGCGGTGCATGAATTGAAAACCGCGATGGGCGAACGCCTCGCGCCCGCGGATCGCGCGCGCCTCCAGACCGCGGCCGAGGCGATCCTGCACGGTTACAGCCAGGGCACGCGCTACGGGATCCACGCCGATGCGGACGGCCTGCTTTTTGCCGGCGCGCCCGGCGTGCAGCTCACGTGGATGGATGCCAAGGTCGGCGATTGGGTCGTGACGCCGCGCATCGGCAAGCCGGTCGAGGTCCAGGCGCTCTGGATCAACGCCCTGCACTGCGCCGCCGACTGGAATCCAGACTGGCTGCACCTGGCCACCACGGCCGAGGCATCGTTCGGCGAGCGTTTCTGGAATGAAGCCGCGGGCTGCCTCTACGATGTGATCGACGTGAATTTTGCCACCGGCACGAATGACGCGAGCATCCGCCCGAACCAGATTTTCGCCGCCGGCGGGCTGCCGTTTCCCCTGCTCGACCAGGCGCGCACCCGCCAGGTCGTCACCGTGGTGGAGCAGCGCCTGCTCACCCCGCTCGGCCTGCGCACGCTCGACCCGGCGCACCCCGACTACCGGCCATTTTATCGCGGCGGCGTGCTCGAACGCGATGGCGCCTATCACCAGGGCACCGTGTGGCCGTGGCTCACCGCCGCTTTCGTCGAAGCGTGGTTGCGGGCGAACGGCGCGACCCCCGGCAACAGCCAGATTGCCCGCGGACGTTTCCTCGCGCCGCTGCTCGCCAACCTGCACGAGGCCGGCCTCGGCCACATTTCCGAAATCGCCGACGGCGAGCCACCGCACACCCCGCGCGGCTGTCCGTTCCAAGCCTGGTCGGTTGGCGAATGCCTTTGGTTGGTCCAGTTCCTCAACTCCGCTCCATCATGATCATAAACGAAAAACTCGAAGCTCTCCGGCGGCGCATCGAACACGAGGACAACCTCGTGAACCAGCGCCTCTCCTGGTTGGTGGCAGCCCAGGCTTTCATGCTCACCGCCTTCGCCATTTCGCTCAACGCGCCGCCCACGTCGCGCCTGCCGTCGTACGCGGCCGCCAACAGCGCGCTGATCGCGCTCCTGCCTTACGTGGCCATCGCCTGCATCGTCATCATCTGGCTCACCCTGGCCGGCGCGATCTGGTCGATGAAACTGCTGCGCGCCCAAGCGGCCTCCATCACCCTGCCCAGCGACATCCCGGTGCAGAGCATACCGGTCATTCGCGGCCTCGGACTTGCGGCACCGATCGGTATACCCATTGTGTTCATGATATTCTGGGTGGCGGTGATCGTGGCCGGCAGCGGTGCCAGCGCGCACCCCGTCTATTGATCACACCATGATTCCTCCGGAAGATTCCCCCGCCCCTCCCTCCATCGCCGAGGAAAAACGCCTCGCCGAGGACCGCGACCGCACGAAAAACTGGAAGCGCTGGGGATCCTACCTGGCCGAGCGCGAGTGGGCCACCGTGCGCGAGGACTATTCCGCGGATGGCACCTGCTGGGATTATTTTCCGCATGACCACGCGCGCAGCCGGGCTTATCGCTGGGGCGAGGACGGCCTGCTCGGCATCACCGACCGCGAGTGCCGCCTGTGTTTCTCGGTGGCGTTGTGGACCGGCCGCGACCCGATCCTGAAGGAGCGGCTCTTCGGACTCACCGGCCCCGAGGGCAACCACGGCGAGGACGTGAAGGAGCTTTATTATTATCTCGATGCCACGCCCACGCATTCGTGGATGCGCGCGCTTTATAAATATCCCCAGGCGGAATTCCCGTATGCGCGGCTGGTGGAGGAAAACCGCCAGCGCGGCCTGCAAGCCGGCGAGTTTGAGGTGCTCGACACGGGCGTCTTCGACGACAACCGCTACTTCGACGTTTCCGCCGACTACGCGAAGGTCGATCCCGACCACCTGCTCATCCGCCTCACCGTGGCCAATCGCGGGCCGGAGGCCGCGGTGTTGCACCTGCTGCCGACGCTTTGGTTCCGCAACATGTGGTCCTTCGGCTGCACGCGCGAAGGCGTTAAACAAAAGCCCCAGCTGCGCCTCGCCGGCGACGACACGCTTTCCGTCGAGCATGAAACGCTCGGCCGCTATGCGCTGCAGTTCGCGCCGTCCTCCGGCGGCATCCGCCCGACGCCGCTTTTCACCGAGAACGAAACCAACAACCAGCGGCTATTCAATTCACCCAACGCCTCGCCGTACGTGAAGGACGCGTTCCATCGCCATGTCGTCAAAGGCGAGACTGCCGCGGTTAACCCCGGGCGCACCGGGACCAAGGCCGCGCTGCATTATGTCCTGGAAATCCCCGCCGGCGGCGAGCAGACGGTGGAACTGCAGTTATACGCGCCGGAAAAAAACACGCCGGTGGCCTTCGGCGAAAAATTTGCCGGCGAGATGACGCGGGCCCGGGGCGAGGCGGATGAGTTTTACCACGCGATCATCCCCGCCACCACCACGGCGGACGAACGCAACGTCATCCGCCAGGGCTACGCCGGGCTGCTCTGGTCAAAACAATTTTATCATTTCGTCGTCGATCACTGGCTTGATGGCGATCCCGCCTTTCCGCCGCCACCGGAAGGCCGCAAGCAGGGTCGCAATCACGACTGGCGCCATCTTTACAGCCGCGATATCATCTCGATGCCCGACAAATGGGAGTATCCGTGGTTTGCCGCGTGGGACCACGCCTTCCACATGCTGGTGATGGCGCGCGTCGATCCGGATTTCGCCAAGCAGCAGCTCGTGCTCTTCCTGCGCGAATGGTACCTGCACCCCAACGGGCAGATTCCCGCGTACGAATTCGGTTTCAGCGACGTGAATCCGCCGGTGCACGCGTGGGCCTGCTGGCGCGTTTACAAGATCGCCGCGGCGCGCGGCCACCGCGACCGGGATTTTCTCGAAAGCGTTTTCCAAAAGCAGCTCCTCAACTTCACCTGGTGGGTCAACCGCAAGGATGCCGAGGGGAAAAATCTTTTCGCCGGCGGCTTCCTCGGGCTCGACAACATCGGCGTGTTCGACCGGGGCCAGCCGATCCCCGGCGGCGGCCAGCTTCGCCAGGCCGACGGCACGGCCTGGATGGCGTTTTACGCGGCGACGATGCTCTCCATGGCGCTCGAGCTCGCCTACCACGACGACCACGTCCACGTCGCCTATGAAGACATGGCGTCGAAGTTTTTCGAGCACTTCGTGCAGATCGCCGATGCCATGAATAGCGCCGGCGGCACCGGCCTGTGGGACGAGCTGGACGGATTTTATTACGACCAGATCGACTTCGGCGCCTACACGATGCCGCTCAAGACGCGCTCGGTGGTCGGCTTGCTGCCGCTCATCGCCGTCGAGGTGCTCGATCGCGACCTCATCGACCGCCTGCCCGGTTTCAAGAAGCGCTACGAGTGGTTCCAACTCCACCGCCCCGATCTCGCGCACCACATCACCTATGGCGCGGAAGATAACGACCTCGGCCACCGCAAAATCCTGCTCGCCCTGCCTTCGCGCGAACGCCTGGTGCGCGTGCTGCGCTACCTGCTCGATGAGACGGAGTTTCTTTCATCCTACGGCATTCGCAGCGTCTCGAAATGCCACGAGCGGGCGCCGTTCGTTTTCCGCGCCGATGGCCAGGAGCTGCGGCTCGATTACTCGCCCGCCGAGGCCACCTCCCATCTTTTCGGCGGCAATTCCAACTGGCGCGGCCCAATCTGGTTTCCCATCAACTATCTTTTGGTCGAGGCCTTCGAACGCTATCATATGTACTACGGCGATTCGCTGCTCGTCGAAATGCCCGTCGGCTCCGGCCGCATGCTCGACCTGTGCGCCGTCGGCCAAGAAATCGCCCGCCGCCTCGGGTCCATCTTCCTCGCCGACGCCAACGGCCGGCGCCCCGTGCACGACAATTGCAAGCGGTACGCCGACGACCCGCATTTCCGCGACCTCGTGCTCTTCTACGAATATTTCCACGGCGACAACGGCCGCGGCGTCGGCGCCAGCCACCAAACGGGCTGGACCACGCTCGCCATCCGCCATCTCGAAGACCTCGCCCGGCTGCGCGAGAAGTGATTTCAAGGACATCGTTCTCGTTATCCTAATCGTACTCGTTATCACGGGGCAATTGAGAATGAGTACGATTAGGAAAATGAGAACGATTTGGCTCATGCATAGCCCAAATCCATTCGGCTTGCGCGCCCGACCTGGCGGGCCGTTTGCAACGACCCGCCCCATCCATTACCTTACCCTACCCTGATGAAACGCCTACTTGCCCTTGCCCTCCTTGTCGCCATGGCCGCCGGCCCCGTGTGGGCGGCGAAAAAACAACCCGCGGTTGACCTCGAAAGCGAAATGCCGGCCGATGCCCGCCATCTGAAAATCGGCGATGCGGCGCCGGATTTTTCCCTGCTCGGCGTGGATGGAAAAACCTACACGCTGGCCGACTTCAAGGCCGCGCCGCTCCTCATGGTCGCGTTTCTTTCCAACCACTGCCCCTACTCGCACGCGGCGGAAACGCGGTTGCTGCCGCTGTACGCCGAAATGAAGGACAAGGGCCTGGCGCTCGTGGCGATCAACCCGGACAGCCCCGCAGGCATCGCCATATCCGAATTGGGCTACAGCAAATACAACGACACCTACGACGAAATGAAGCTCTACGCGAAGGAGCGCGGCTTCACCTTTCCTTACCTGGACGACGGCGACACCCAAAAAACCGCGAAAGCCTACGGGTGCCTCTGCACGCCGCACATCTTCATCTTCGATCACAACCGGAAGCTGGTCTATGCGGGGCGCCTCGACGATTCGCCCTATGCCGACCCCTCGACCGTCACGGCCTTTGACGCCCGCGATGCCATCGTGGCCCTGCTCGCCGGGAAACCGGTGCCGGTGCCCATGACCAAGCCGTTCGGCTGCTCGACCAAGTGGGCCTCGAAAAAAAGCGCCATCGCCAAGGCGAACGCCAGGTGGGAAAGCGCGCCGGTGACGCTCGCGCCGATCAATGAGGCCGGCGTGGCCGCCCTGGTCAAAAACAACACGACTCAACTCCGCCTGATCAACGTCTGGGCCACGTGGTGCGTGCCCTGCGTCGAGGAGTTTCCCAATTTGGTCTCGCTCATCATCCAGCTCCAAAATCGAAACTTTGAGCTGATCTCGATCAGCCTTGATGACGACTCGAGCCAGTCAAAGGCGCTGCAATTCCTCCAAAAGCAGCACGCCGCCCTCCCCAACCGGCTGAAACAGGTCCTGGAAAGTGAGGGGCGCTCGACCGACAATTATCGTTTCACCGGAAGGGTCGATTCCCTGCAAAAAACCCTCGATCCCGAGTGGCTCGGCCCGGTTCCCTACACCCTCATCATCGCGCCCGGGGGCAAAATTATCTACCGCCATCTCGGCTCGATCGACCTGGCGGAAGTGCGGGCCAAGCTCCTCGAGCAACTCGGGCCCTACTACAATCCAGCGACGAATAATTGAAACTGCTTTGATTTAAAGCGCGTCGTGGCAATGTTACATTATTGTTGGGCTATCATGGCTGTTTATACAAATGTGTCTTTTGAGACCATACTGCAGGATTTTTGCGCCGTTTATGCATGGAATAGTGACGGTCATGTCACATCCGCGTAGCGCCGCCGATGGTCGGTCACAGAATTGTGTCAGGGGAAAAGAAGCCCTTTCGACCGGCACCATCCTTTCGCCGCACGGCCGATTCATTGCAAAAACCCCGATGGCGACCGAGCTGGCCTAAAAATGGGTTCATTGCACCCATCCGCCCGTCGCCTGCAGCGGCGCGAGTTCGTTGCGGCGCGTGACCCACACGGCCAGGGCGCGGCGCGCAGCCTCGTTGGTTTTCGGCTGGGATAGCGTCAGGTCCGCCTTCGCCGCCGCGCCATCCGGCTGCATCGGCGCATGGATGAGGGCGAGCGCGACAAATTCATGCTCAAGCGTCACACCTTCGTTTTCGCCCGCCGTCACGTCGGAGGACAGGCCGCCGCCGAGCAGGGCCACGTGCACGTCATAGCTGCCCGCAGATTTTTCCGCCGACAAAAATTTCACGCGGCACTGGCCGCTGGCCGGGTCGTAGTTCACGGCGAGCAAGCCGGCGATTTTGTCCGAGGCCCCGGGCGCGGACGACGGATGCCATTCCGCGCCGTCACGCACGAAGCACGGCGTGTAAACCGAGCCACCACCCCATGAATCGGCGAGGTCGTACTGGCGCTGGGTGAACTGGCGCGAAGCGAAGCGGTCAGGCCAGCCGAGATTGTCCCAATAGTTGACGTGAAACGCCACCGGGACGAAATCGCGCCACAGGCCGGGTTCGTCGCGGAGCCCGGCGAGCCAGCGCTCCGCCGGCGGACAACTGCTGCAGCCTTCGCTGGTGTAGAGTTCGACCAGCGCGGTCTGCCGCGCGCCGCTGGCAAAACGCCGTGGTTCGACCCGGCTCACCACAGGGGGTCCGACTGGGCTCGCCGAAGGCGGTTCGGCCCGCGCGACCGTCGCAGCCATAAACAAAAGCCATAAAAGTCTCATGCAAGCCTGAGACCGGCCGCCCCGGGTTTATTCCGCGGATGGTGAAGTTCCGCCCGTTCCCTAGCTATAACATTTTTTATGGCGTAATATACAAATTGTGTACAGACGTAAATCGTGCCCACGAAAATCACTTTCGCCTTTGACGAGGAGACGCTCAAGGCCGGGCGCGACTACGCGCGCCGCCACCAGACCACGCTGAACCACCTCGTGCGCGACCTTGTGCGCAAAACCGCGGTGGCCGACCGCCGCACCGCGCTGGCCGAGATGTTCCGCCTGATGGATGCACACGCCGGCCATTCCCGGGGCAAGACATGGCGCCGCGACGAGCTGCAAGCTCCGTTCAAGGGATAAATCCGCGCGGCTCGACAATTGCCACCGGTCATCTTTGTTTCCTCTGCGCATGCCCGCGCCCGCCCAACGTCCCGGACTCCTCCTCGCCGACCGCTGGAACGACTACCAGCTCCTCGATTGCGGCGACGGCTTGAAACAGGAGCGCTGGGGCAAGTTCACCCTCGTGCGGCCCGATCCGCAGGTCCTCTGGCCACGAAGTGGTTCGACCGTGCTCACCACAGGTGGCGCGGCGCCCGGCGCGAACTGGGGAAACTGGGATGGCTTCTACCAGCGCAATGAGCGCGGAGGCGGCGGGTGGGAATTCCGCCGCCCGCTGCCCGAGTCGTGGACCGTGCGCTACACGCCGCTCGGCCTCACCTTCAAGATCCGCCCGACCAGTTTCAAGCACACCGGGCTTTTTCCCGAGCAGGCCGTGAACTGGGATTGGCTTTCCCAAAAAATAAAAACCGCCGGTGCCGCGGGTCGAAAAGTCTCCGTGCTTAATCTCTTCGGCTACACCGGCGCGGCCACCTGCGCCGCGGCCGCCGCGGGCGCGAGCGTCTGCCACGTCGATGCCGCCGAGGGCATGGTCAAGTGGTGCCGCGAAAACGCCGGGCTCAGCGGGCTCACCGACGCGCCCATCCGCTTCCTCGCGGACGATTGCCTGAAATTCGTCCGCCGCGAGCAGCGCCGCGGCCATCGCTACGACGCCATCATCATGGATCCGCCCACCTACGGACGCGGCGGCGAGGGCGAGCTCTGGCGGCTCGAAGACCATCTCTGGCCGCTGCTCACCGAATGCAAAAAAATCCTAGGCGAGCAGCCGTTGTTTTTTCTCATCAACGCCTACACCGCGCGCCTCTCGCCCACCGTCGTGGCCAATTTGCTCGCCGGGTTGTTGTCCGACCGCGGCGGCACGATCACCGCCGGCGAGGTCGGCCTGCCCATTGCCGCGGACGGGAAAATTCTCCCCTGCGGCATCTACGGCCGCTGGGAGACGTAAAGATTCCCCTGCAGCGTATTAACCACTAATGCACACTAATCGGCACTGATAATATGAAGTTAGGTTCAAACTCATTTTTTATCTGTTTCTTCCTGATCAGTGCCCATCAGTGTACATCAGTGGTTAAAATGCTCTAGCCCGCAGGTTTGGCGCCGGCTGAAGTCGCGGTTGGCGATTGATCCTTGGTCTCCATCGGCGTCATCTCCGGACTCAGGTTCTTCGCCAGGAATGCCTCGATGGCCTTGAACTCCCCCAGGCGTGACTTCGTGTTGGTAAAGCCGTGCCCTTCGTAGGCAACAAAGAGCGATTCCGGCGGATGGCCGGCCGCCTCGAGGGCATCGATCATCGCGTGCGCCTGTTTGGGCGGAACCGTGTGGTCATCCTTGCCTTGGATGATGAGCAACGGCGCGGTAATTTTGTCTGCAAAATTCACCGGCGAGATCGATTTCAAAAATTCTTCGTCGTTTTTTAGATCGCCGACTTGCTCGCTCCAATATTCCCGGGCGAATTTTTCGTCTCCGCCGGTCAAGCCGTTGCCAAGGTCAATCCAGTCGGTCACCCCCGCGATGGAGATGCCACAGCGATAGAGGCCAGGATTGTGTCCCAGTGCGAAAAGGGCGGAATAGCCGCCGTAACTGGCGCCGACAATGGCAATGCGCCGGGGATCGGCCAACCCGCTTTTGATCACACGGCGCGTGCCATCCTCGATGTCGTTCTCGATGCCACGACCGATTTCGTGGCGGCCTTTCCAGTAGAAATCCTCCCCATAACCGGGCGAACCGCGATAGTTTATCTGCAGCACCGCATAGCCCCGATTGGCGAGCATTTGCACGAGCGGATCGAATCCCCACACATCGCGCGCCGCCGGGCCCCCGTGCGGCATGACGATAAAGGGGAGGTTTTTGCGCGGCCGGCCGGGCGGCAGCGTAAGGTAGCCGTGGATGAGCTGGCCGTCGCGCGCCGTGTATCTGATCAGATACATTGGGGCCATGAGTGCGGGCTTGAGCCAGCCCATGCGGGAACCGATGGGGGTCAGCCGGTGGTCGGTGGCATCGAAAAGATAGTATGTGCCGGGATCCTGGTCGGAAAACGCGAGCACGAGCAGGCGCTTCTCGTCCCGTGTGCGGCTCGTGATCAGGTTAACCGTGTTCGGCAAAGCCGCATCGATCGTTTGTTGGTCGGCGGCTAATTCCGGGTCGAACCAGCGCACCCGGGGGCCCTCGGTCGAGTAATACACGCCGACCAGCGACTGCTTTTGCTCGGAAAATATCGGCTGGTCGAGCGCCATGCCGTCGATGCTTGGGATCAACCCTTCCCGCTGCGCAACATCGTAAACCGGATCATCCATCAAGGCATCGCCCAGTGCGCCGGTGGCGGGATCGAAGGGATAAATCGCCCAGCGCGCCTGGGGTGAAAGCGCGGCCACATAAAGTTTTTGATTCGAACAATCGAATCCCAACGGCCTGATTTGGCCGCGCAATCCCTGGGGCGAGGGCAGGGCATGCCACGGCGCCTTTTCGTTCTCACGATAAATAAAGCCGATTTTCAAGTTATCCGTCAATGTGACGCCCAGGCGGATACAGCCCTTCTGGTCAACGCCCCACCAGACAACATTGCCCGGGTTCTTCATCACGGTCTCGTAGGTGCCATCGAGCGTGCAAACTTTAACCACATCCGGATAAAAACTGCTTTCTCCCTGGCTGAAGCCTCGATCGAGCATGAGGATGTTTTGGTCGGCATCCCCAAAACTATAGATGGTTTCGCTCGCAAAAAGTTCGCCTCCGCTCTCGCTGTCCGACAGACTGGCGTCGATACCGCTGAGGGCCTTCCAATGCCCGCCATCGCGATCCACCGCCGAGACCCCGCTGACGAGTTGATCCAAAAATGTCGTGGTGAAGATTACCCGCCGATCGCTGATCCATTTGAAGGCAACGACCTCCTTGGACGCGCCATCTCCTTGGGCTCTTCCAAAGATTGGGACGAAGCCGGGGTCGATATTTGTGGTCTCCTTCTTCTGCAGGTCGCGAAAAAACAGCGTCGCCTTTCCTTCGTGCTCCTGCAGGAAGGCAACGAACTGTCCGTCCGGCGAAAGCTTCATCTGAGAAAACTCCGGCCCGCGCGCAAAGTCCTCGATCGGAATGTCTTCAGCCGCCCGCAACCCACCCATGATGGCCACAGTCGCGATCATCCATCGGCATAATTTCATGGCAAAAGAATCAATTTTATCATGGGTTCTATTTTGCGGCAAATAGTTTTGCGAATCTCCCCCGGATGCCTTCCGCTTTACGCTTTTCCCGGCTGATGCCCTCACTCCCTGAATCCTACTTCACCCGCGCCAACGAGCTTCTCGCCCGCGCGTGGGCCACCAACGCCCCCGTCCTCGCCCGCCTCGCGCCCATCCTCGGCGACTGTGTCGCGCGCGGCGGTGTCATCCACACCTTCGGCAGCGGCCACAGCGAGCTCGTCTCGCGCGAAATCATCGGCCGCGCCGGCGGCCTCGTCTGCGTCACCGGCATCATCGACCCCACCGCCGGCTTCATCGAAAATCTCTCCGGCTACGGCACGCGCCTCGCCGCGCGCTATGACCGCCAGCACCAGCTCCTGTCCGGCGAGGTGCTCATCGCCATTTCCAATTCCGGCAAGAACTGCTCGCCGATCGAGGTCGCCCTCTACGCCAGGCAAAAAGGCCTCACCGTGGTCGCGCTCACCTCCCTCGCCATGTCGCAGGCCACGCCCAGCGAACATCCCAGCGGCAAAAAACTTTCCGACGTCGCCGACCATGTGCTCGACAACGGCGGCGTGCCCGGCGACGCCATCGTGGACGTTTTCCCTGCGGGCGCGGGCCTGCCCGCGGAAACTGCAGTGAAGGCGGGACCGACCAGCACGTTCATCGGTTGCTCCGTGCTCAACTGGCTGATGCTGGGGACCATCGACTGGCTGAAGCAAAACCAGCGCCCGCTGCCCATTTTGCGCAGCCAGAATCTTCCCGGCGCCATCGAACACAACCGCGACCTCGCACAAAGGTATAAGGGCCGCCTCAGTCGCCAGTTGGCCTGATGATTTTTATCCAAAACACGGGCCCTTTTTCAGACCCTCCTGGGTAGTTCCCCCTTTTGTTTCATTCAGCTCATTCTGTCTAAATTCCCCCCATGAAGATCGGCATTGACGGCGGCGGCACCAAAACCGAGTGCATCATGATCGACGCACGCGGCCGAGTCGTCGCGCGTCACACTGCGCCCGGCTGCAACCCAAACATCACCGGTCCCGACCGCGCGCGGGACGTCCTGCGCGCCGCGCTGCGCGGACTGGCCATCGGCCAGTCGCCACCGGTCATCGCCCGCACGCTGCTCTGCATGGCTGGCCACCGCGCGTTCTGGCAGGAAGCCGCGACCGTGCTCGCCCAGGAAAAAATTTACGGCCCGGTCGACACCGTCGATGACTCGCTCCCCGTGCTTGAGCTCGCGACCGACGGCGGACCCGGCCTCGTGCTTCACGCCGGCACCGGTTCGTTTGTCGCGGCACGCGACAAGGCAGGGAAAATTCATTACGCCGGCGGCCTCGGCTGGCGCCTCGGCGACCCGGGCAGCGGCTACGAACTCGGTCGTCTCGCCATCGTGCACGCGCTGATCGAGCTGCAAGGCTGGTCGACGCCCACGCGCCTCACCAAGATTGTGCGGGACGCCACGCAACTGGCCGACGCGGGCTCCATCACTCGCTACTTTTACCAGCATCCTGAACCCAATCAACAGATCGCCGCCCTCGCGCCCGCCGTGCTCCATCTCGCCACCGAGGGCGACCCGGCCGCGCACCAGCTCATCCTTGATGCCTGTCAGCCGTTGCTCGACCTTGCGCAGCAGGTTGCACCCAAGCTTTTCCCCGATGTCCCGGCCAAGCAGCTTCGCGCGGGCCTGAGCGGGCCCATCCTGACGCACCCGACCGTCGTCACGGCGCTGGCGTCGCGTTCGCCCTTGCCGTTCTTCGCCATCACCGAGCGGCCGATCGAAGGTGTGCGGCGGCTCCTGATGAAACGCGCCTAGCAGAATTTAAAATCCCAAACGCCAAATCCCAAACGCCAAAAAAACAGAGAGTTTTACGGCAAATTTTTGGGTTAAATAACTTTGTGTTTTGGTGCCTTGGGATTTGGCCTTTGTCGCCCAGTATATCGTGGTCACAACTGAATCCATTGAAATTCTCGCCGAGGCCGGGTGGCGCGCCAGGCAGCGCGCGCACGAGGCACGGGTGCGCGCGTGGACCGATCCGCACCAGGCGCGGGCCGCGCGCGGCGAGAAACATCCGGTCCATGATTTTCTTTTCAATTACTACGCGTTTCGCCCCGCCTGGCTGCGACGCTGGCATCCGGGGCCGGATGTCGTGCTCGCGGGCGGCGGCGCCCGCGAATTCCTGCGCTGGTCCGAATATCGCGAAACCGCCGATGGCGTGATGATCGACCCCGCCACGCTGCCGCCCAAGCGGCGCGAGTTCGTCGCGTGGCTGCGCGATCTGCTCGTGACCACGCAGGCCCGGCCCGCATTTTTCGGCTGCCACGGGCTGCATGAATGGGCGATGGTCTACCGCCTGCCGCCGGAGGAAATCCGCCATGGCTCGTGGCCGCTGCGCTTCCCGCCCGGCGAACTGGCCCGGGTCGTCGAAAGCCTGCCGGTGTGCTGCACGCATTTCGACGCGTTTCGTTTCTTCACACCCGCCGCGCGGCCGCTCAACCGCGCCCAGCCCTCGCGCACCACCGTGCCTGAGCACGAGCAGCGCGGCTGCCTGCACGCGAACATGGACCTGTACAAGTGGTCGTTCAAACTCGCGCCCTTCGCGCCCAGCGAGCTCATCGCCGACTGCTTTGCCCTCGCGCGCGACATCCGCGAGCTGGACATGCGCGCAAGCCCCTATGATTTTTCCGCGCTCGGTTTCGCGCCGGTCAAAATCGAAACGCCCGGAGGCCGCGCCGAGTACGAACAGCACCAGCGCATTTTTGCCGCGCGCGCCGACCCGCTGCGGGCGCGGCTCCTCGCCCTGTGCGGGCGACTGCTGGCTGGCTAGGGCCGGTTAAATTAGCCCGTAACCATATTGTCTGAACCACGGCGCGGATGCCGTCCCTTTCGTTCGGACGCTTGGTAAGCGGTCAGCCGGATTTTTTGCCACAAAAGCAGCGGTGTTATTGCGCAAGGGCAAAATTGGGATTTTGGATGAGTTTGTTCATTAAGCAGGCGAGTTTGCGCATGACGGCCACGAGGCAAACCTTAGCGGGCTTACCTTTCGCACGC